>Ga0182016_10000542_pt1 | contig 47169 bp, 40 predicted proteins | sample 712S2MmetaG_FD_120491 | JGI IMG/M metagenome (GOLD analysis project Ga0182016, IMG submission 120491) | Permafrost microbial communities from Stordalen Mire, Sweden - 712S2M metaG | ecosystem: Environmental > Terrestrial > Soil > Wetlands > Permafrost | place: Sweden: Stordalen | collected...
GCATTCGGCACGGGCAGCGCGCGCCACATCGCCTGCAATTTCGCAATCGGCCCGACTTCTTCCTTGGCCTTCTGCTCGGGCTCTTCCAGCAGCGGCCAGACCATCGCCAGATACTTGGCGCTCACCTTCGCGTCCGCGGCCGTTGAGGCCAGCGTTGCGTTGGGCTTGCCCAGAAGCGCGCGATGCTTGTAACGCCAGGCCGCCTCGAAGTAGGCAGCGTAATCGGTCGGCTGCCGCTTATAGAAATCCACGATGCGCTGGATGGTGTAGCGGTCGCGATCGGTCTCCACCAGCATGGGATGCGGCGCGAAATCGAATCCGTCGGGCGTAAGCACCATGTGATCGCCCACTTCGCGCGCCGCCTTCAGATATTTATTGAGCAGCGCCGGCGACATGGTGAGCGACTCGCCGGAATTGTCGAAGCCTTCAGGATTGGCGGGGTCGACGGGGAATTCGCGGGTGGGCCGGAGGTCGACGCCGGTCAGATCGCGGATGCTGTAATTGTACTCGGCGTTACTCAGACGGCGCGCCAGGACGATACCGGGGTCGCCGGCATTCTTGCGCGCTTCCTGCGCGCGCATGGCTTTAATCCAGTCGATCGCCTGCTGGCGCAGTTCCGCCGGAGGCTGCGGCATGCTCGACGGCGGCATCTCCTGGGCGGCGAGCCGGCCGGCGGCGAGAGCCCAGCGCGGATTGTCGCGGACTACCGAAGAAAGCGTAGTATAGGATTCCAGGTCGAACTGCGCCGCCGGCGAGTCGCCGCTATGGCATGCGGTACAGTATTTCTGGACAAACGGCCGGACGGTCTGGACGAATTGCTGCTCCAGCCCGGAATCGGCGGTTTGCGCGCCAAGCGCCGTGAGGATCGCGGTAAAGACGAAGAAGTAGTGACGCAGCATCGATCTCCAGTGCCCAACAGTTGTTAACAATTATATACCGACCTCTTCCTTTCGATCCGCGACCGCAGCGCGCTCGCTTGGACAAGCTAAAGCTTATCCCACAAAATCGCCGGCCTTTCGGATGTGGGGTAAGCTTTCTTAGCTTGCCCAGCCGGGCGACAGCCCGGCCATGGCCTGCGATGTTTTTCAACTGAGCGGTGCTTTTGGTACGTTAAGAACACCGATCCGAATTGCTTATGCGCGCCTTCCTTACACTCCTCGCGGCCGCGTCCGCCTGCGCTCAGAGCTTCACCCCGCAGACGAGTGGAACGCAAGCCTCTCTGCGCGGCATCTGGGCCGTGAACGATCGGATCGCCTGGGCCAGCGGCGCCCACGGAACCTACCTCCGCACCACCGACGGCGGAGCGCACTGGACCGCCGCGGCCGTTCCCGGCGCCGACACGCTCGATTTCCGTGACGTGCAGGGAGTCGACGCCGACACCGCATACCTGCTCAGCATCGGCAAGGGTCTCACTTCGCGGGTGTATAAAACTGTGGACGGTGGCGCACACTGGGTGCTCTCGCTGCAAAATCGCGACGAAGACGGCTTCTACGATGAAATGGCCTTCTGGAATCCGCAGCACGGCATCCTGGTAGGCGACCAGGTGGACGGCCAAATGGTGGTCATGGTCACCGAAGACGGCGGCGCCAACTGGCAGCGAATGAAAATGCCGCCGGCCCTTCCCGGCGAGGGTGCATTCGCGGCCAGCGGCACAGGCATCACGGTGCTCGGCGATCGCGATGTGTGGATCGGCACCGGCGGGTACGACGCCGCGCGCGTGTATCATTCGGCCGACGGCGGCCACACCTGGACGGTCGGGCTCGCGCCGATTCGCGCCGATTCCGCCAACGCCGGCATCTTCTCTCTCGCGTTCTCGGACACCCACCACGGCATCGCTGTCGGCGGCGATTATTCCAAGCCCAAGGAAACTGCCGGCAATATCGCGCTGACCGTCGATGGCTGCCAGACGTGGTTTACGGCGAAGACCCCACCGAATGGTTTCCGATCGGCCGTCGCCTATCTACCAGATCGCAAGATTTGGATCGCGGTGGGCACCTCTGGCGCCGACATGTCCGCCGACGGCGGCAAAAATTGGAAGCCCATCGACACCGGAAATTACAACGCCGTGAGCTTCGCTTCCAGCAAAGCGGGCTGGGCCGTCGGGCCTAAGGGACTGATCGCCAAATTCGCCATGCAATAACGAGGCCGCACCTTACCCAGCCGCCACCGTGAGGGAGTGCATCATGGCCCGAAGGGCCACAGCGAGCTCCGTTCGCTTGGACAAGCTGAAGCTTATCCCACAAAATCGCCGGCTTTCTGACCTGGGGTAAGCTTTAGCTTGCCCAGCCGGGCGACAGCCCGGCCTTGGCCGAGCGGTCTCTGTCGCGTCTTACTTCACCACCACCGTCGCGCCGGCACTCGCCTGCGCAAACGTGTACGTATTCCCCGAGCGGTATTCGGCCGTCGGAAAGATCGCGAAATTGCCGGAAGGAGTGCCCGCCGGAATCTGCAGGTTGATTTGCATCGCACCGCACAACAGCAAAGGCGCTCCTCCGGAATACAGAACGGAAATGTTGGCACTACTGTCGATCGCAGTCGAGTAGCCCGCGGCCAGAAAATCGGCCGCATCGATGTTCGGATCGCCATCGCTGCACGCGGTGGTCATCGGGCCGAATCCCGTCCCCCATACCGATATGATCGAGCCCGCCGGAGCGGGGTTGGTGGGACCGTTGATGGTACCGTCCTGATTGATTGCCGCCGCCTGCGACGATGTGCCCGGATTCCACCGGAAAATCCCCGGATCGAAAGCAGAAAGCTGTTGGGTGAACGGCCCCAACGTGGTGTTCTGGTATTGCAGCGTCACGCTGGCGGAGGGCTGCCCCTTCATTTCTACCGGCACGATGGCGTTTACCTGGTTCGACTGCGCATAAAGAATTGGCGCCTGGATGCCGTCGAAAAGCACCTGCACTCCTCCGACTGTCCGGAGCGCTTGCCCTCCCGGTCCGGGCTGATAGGAGACGCCTGTCGCCGGGCCGATACCGTTCCCCACGAGCGATACTACTTCGCCCGCAGCCACCGACTGCCCCGGCGAATTGAGGGTGGCCCCGTTGAGCACCGCGGGAGCGATACAGGCCGGCGCAGTCCAGCCAGGCTCGCCGAAGCGCACCTGCTCGAATGCCGGCATGTTCCCCGTTCCTCCCGTGGTGGAAACCACCATGATCGAACCGTCCACCGGCAGGTAATTATTCGATGGCAGCGAGACGTGCGAGTCGCCGATGAACGTGGAATCATCGAGTTGTCCCTGCGGGCCGAAGTGCGCCAGGAACACATCGTTGCCGCCGTTGTAGCAAGGCCGCGGAGCAGTCGCGGTCGCCGGCGAGCCGGCCAGACCGGCGTCCAGTAAATAGACGTCGCCGGCGGTACCCACGGCGATTGCGTATGGCCCCCCGCTTTGGTCCCAGGAGGGAAGATAGGTGGAATAGTTAAACCGCCGCGCATCCGGCGTGAGGCTGGTGAGGAATCCACCAGGATAAGAATTGTTCCAGATAGGCACCGCCGGCGTCGCGTGGAGACCGTTCGACGTGGTCGGGAAATCGGTAGAGGCGGTCGCCCCGGCCACATAGATATCGCCGGCCGCATCGGTTCCCAATACGGCGCCTAACTCGTTGCCCGATCCGCCGAGAAACGTCGAGAACACGATGTTGCCCGTCGGGTCCAGCTTGGTCACGAACGCGTCGTAAGCGCCGCCGTAGTGCGGCTGCACCACTCCCGCGGTGACCGGAAAATCGGGCGAGTCCGTCCGGCCGGTAACGATTACGTCACCGGAGGAATCCACCGTCAGCGCGCCGCCCGATTCCTGCTGGCTGCCGGAGAGGGTGGTTGTATACAGGAATGCCGATCCATTCGCGCTCACCGCGACGACGATCGCATGGTTAGTAGTCGTCGTGCCGGAAATATAAGCGTTCCCCTGCCCATCCACGGCGATCGCCGAAACCTTCGCAATGGTGGCCGGCAGATACGTAACATACAGGAACGCACTGCCGGTCTTATTCAGTTTCGCGGCGAACGTAATGCTCGTAGTGGACGTCGCGATGGCCGCATCCGCGGTAGTCGGAAATGACCCGCCCGTGTTTCCCGCTGTGTAAAGATTACCCGCCAAATCAACCGTCACCGCGCTCGCGAAATCGTTCCCCGAACGGCCCAGGAAAGTCGCATACACGGTGTTGCCGGCCGAATTGACTTTGGTGAGATAAGCGTCGGTGCAGGGTTGCGGCCCGGTGCCGGGCGGAGGTCCTATGCCGACTTTCGGCCTGGCGATCAGCGCGCCACCGCCATTGCAGGCATCGCCGCCGAACTGCGTCTGTGCCGCCCCGGGAGTCACCGGATAGGTGGACCCTCCGCCCGTGCCGATGTAAAGGTTGCCTCCCGCATCCATCGCCGACGCGCCAGAGGCGTACTGCGGCAGTGTGGTGACCGTAATGCTCCCGGGAATCTGCGCGGCGCACGAAGCAGCCGCCACTAATAAAGACGCGATCGGCCTGGTGCAAAGCGCCGCAGTCCAGTAGCGTTTCGACCCGGCATCGCGAGCAGACCGTTTTCTCGGCATAGCTTCCTCCGAAGTGTCCCATAGATTCAAACGCACGAAACGTGCCATTTCAACCATTTACTTACTCGCGCCCGGAACGATCTCCCGATAACCACGGCGCCTTACCCCTCCGCGTCCTCTACCCCCTCCGCGCTCCCCGGGTTTGACTTTGACGTTTGTTTTTCTCCGCGTCTCTGCGCCTCCGCGGTGAATATAGCCTTGACGCCGCGCACCCCCACATTTCCCTTCCTTTACTTTGTGCTCTTTGGAATGGTACGCTAAGTGTCTCATAATGCGTACAGTTGACTTGATCCAGCGTAAGCGCGACGGGGAAGAACTCGCTCCTGAAGAGATTGAGTTCCTGGTGGAAGGTTACACTTCCGGCGACATTCCCGACTACCAGATGTCGTCTTTCTTGATGGCCGTCTTTTTCGCAGGTATGTCCGACCGGGAAGTCAGCCGCCTCACCGAATGCATGCTGCGCTCCGGCGATACGGTGGACTTGTCGGCGATCCCCGGCGTGAAAGTGGACAAGCATTCCACCGGCGGTGTGGGCGATAAGACCAGCTTGATCGTGGCGCCGCTCGCGGCTGCCGCGGGGGTGGTGGTGCCCATGATGTCCGGGCGCGCGCTCGGCCACACCGGCGGCACGTTGGACAAACTCGAGTCCATTCCGGGCTTCCGCACCAGCCTCACCGCGCCGGAGTTCGAAAAGCAACTGGCCGAACTGGGCCTCTGCTTCATCGGGCAGACCGACCGCCTGGCGCCGGCGGATCGCAAACTGTACGCGCTGCGCGACGTCACGGCGACGGTGGAATCGATCCCGCTGATTTCCTCGTCCATCATGTCGAAGAAATTGGCCGAGGGCGTGGACGCGCTGGTACTGGATGTCAAGGTCGGTAGCGGCGCCTTCATGAAGAAGCAGGTGGATGCCCGCCGGCTGGCGCAAACTATGGTGGGAATCGGCCGCCGCATGGATAAGAAGGTTCAGGCGCTGATCACCAACATGAGCCAGCCGCTGGGCTATGCGGTGGGCAACGCGCTCGAAGTGATGGAGGCGTCGCAGACCCTGCAGAATGCCGGTCCGGCCGATCTGACCAAGCTGTCGCTCGAACTCGCGGCGCGCATGATCTTCCTCGGCAAGAAAGCCGAAACGCTGGACGAGGCTCGCCGCATCGCCGAGCAGCATCTGGTGGATGGCTCCGGCTACAAGAAACTCAAGCAGGTGGTGGCGGCCCAGGGCGGCAATCCCCAGGCGCTTGATAAATTCGAACTGCTGCCCAACGCTACCGGGATGCGCGAAGTCTCGTCGCCGCGCGGCGGCTATGTCACTTCCATCGACGCCGAAGATATCGGCACTGCCTCGAATATGATTGGCGCCGGCCGCGATAAGAAGGAAGACTCCATCGACCCGGCAGTCGGCATCATTCTCGAAGTGAAGACCGGCGAGAAAGTGGACGCCGGGTCGGTGTTGTGCCGCCTTTATTACACCAAGGAAGACCGCGTGGACGAAGCGGCGGAAATGGTGGAAGACGCCTTCCGGATTTCCGGGCAGAAGCCCGATGAGCGCGAGCTCATTTTGGAAGTAGTTGGGTAATGGCGCGGTATACCGGCTTCATCGGCCTCATAGTTATCCTGGCCGTAGCGTGGCTCTTCTCTGCGCATAAACGGGCCATCAAGCTGAGCATCCTCGCCTGGGGAGTCTCGCTGCAATTCGCCTTCGCGCTGCTGGTGCTGAAGACGGATTTCGGCAAAGTGTTTCAGGCCATCGGCGCGGGCGTGAATAACATGCTGGGCTATGTGCAGGCCGGCACCGGCTTCATGTTCGGTCCGCTCGGCGTCCCGGACGGCCCCTTCGGCGTGATTTTCGCGTTTCAGGTGCTCTCCATCATCATCTTCATCGCGTCGTTCTTCTCAGTTCTTTATTACCTCGGCGTGATGCAGTGGGTCGTGAAGGGCATGGCCATCGTGATGCAAAAGGTGATGGGCGTGAGCGGCGCGGAGTCGCTCAATGTCGCCGCCAGCATCTTCATGGGACAGACGGAGGCGCCCCTCACCATCAAGCCGTTCCTCGAAGGGCTGACGGAATCGGAACTCTTCACCATCATGACCAGCGGAATGGCCCACGTTTCCGGGTCGGTGATGGCGGCCTACGTGATGGTGGCGCATGTCTCCATCACGCACCTGTTGACGGCGGTGATCATGACCGCGCCCGCGACCATCATGCTGGCCAAAATCTTCGTCCCGGAGACCGGCAAACCGGTGACAGCCGGCAAAGTGGAAATCAAAGTGGAGAAGACCGCCGTGAATGTGATCGACGCGGCGGCCCAGGGCGCACACGATGGCCTGTTTCTGGCGCTGAATGTGGGCGGCATGCTGATCGCGTTCCTGGCGTTGATCGCCATGCTGAACGGCATCCTGGGATGGGTGCACACGCTGCCGCTGATGGGCTGGCTGCCTGGTTCGCTGCAAGCCATTTTCGGAGTGGTTTTCGCGCCGGTGGCATGGATCATGGGCGTAGCGTGGAAAGACTGCTCCGCTATCGGCAACCTGCTGGGAACGCGCCTGGTGACCAACGAATTTGTGGCGTTTGTAGACCTGGGCAAAATCAAGGGGACGCTCGATCCGAAATCGTTCATCATCGCCACCTACGCGCTGTGCGGGTTCGCCAATTTCAGCTCCATCGCGATTCAAATCGGCGGTATCGGCGGCCTGGCGCCGTCGCGGAAATCGGACCTTGCGCGGCTCGGTCTGCGCGCCGTCGCCGCGGGCACGATGGCTAATTTCATGTCGGCCTGCATTGCCGGAATGATATTGTGATTGCCGAAGCCAAAAGTACCATCGAGAGCCGGACGGCGCTCCGTCCGTCGATCGGCGTGGTGCTCGGCAGCGGGCTCGGCGCGTTCGCCGAAGAATTGACCAGCCGCACCGAGATCTCTTACAGAGAGATTCCCGGCTGGCCGTGTTCGACTGCGGTAGGACACGCCGGCAGGTTGATCGTCGGCAAATTGGGGGATGTAAAGGTGGCCGTGATGTCCGGCCGCACCCACCTCTACGAAGGATATTCGCCTTCGCAAGTCACTTTCGGAGTGCGCGTGCTGCACGCCCTCGGCGTGCAGTCGATCGTATTCACCAATGCGGCCGGCGGCATCAACCTCGCCTACGAACAGGGCGGACTGGTGCTGATTTCCGACCATATCAATCTGCAGGGCGCGAATCCGTTGGTCGGCCCGAACGACGAATCGCTGGGTCCGCGCTTCCCCGACATGTCGGATGTCTACTCGCGGGCTTATCGCGCCATCGCCAAAGAAGTGGCGTTGGAGCTGTGCGTACCGATTTCCGAAGGAGTGTACGCGGCCATGCTCGGGCCGAGTTATGAGACACCGGCGGAGATCCGATTTCTCCGCATCATCGGCGCCGACCTGGTAGGCATGTCGACAGCGATCGAGGCGACCGCGGCAAACCACGCCGGGATGAAGGTGCTCGGCATTTCCTGCGTGACGAATATGGCGGCGGGAGTGATTCCGGCGTCGCGATTGATACACGAAGAAGTCCTGGAAGCCGGCGCCGCGGTCCGCGGCACTCTGGTGCGGTTTTTGAAGGCCCTGGTGCCAAGGTTGGTGACATCGTGATGTTCACCACGGAGACACAGAGACACGGAGAAAACCAACTCAAAGGCAAGACCCGAGTAGGGTTCCCGACTTTCCGCAGCCCGCAAACCGCTTCCTCACGGGGCGCCCTCTGGGCCCGGCTCGGAAAAACGCGGCGTGCCGATACCGAGCCACGATCGTTAGGGAGTGGTCCCGGACCACAATACGGGCTCAGGCCGGCCTCGGGACGCCGTGCCCTCGGTGTTCTCCGCGACCTCTGTGCTCGAACCCCGGGAAGTCACGGCGATTTCTTGCTTTCTGGCGCCTTGCCTTTGGTTTTTCTCTGTACAACTAACGCGCCGAATCTTTGCACGCCGCGAGGATCCTCTCCGTGGCCTCCGCCGCCTCCGTGTGCTCCGGTTTTGCCTTTGAGTTTGCTTTTCTCAGTGTCTCCGTGGCTCTGTGGTGAATATTCTTTTGGTTGCAGCCATGCCGCGCTGTGTCTCCGTGGCTCTGTGGTGAACTAACCATGCCAGACCCGCTCATCGCCGCCGCCCTTGCCGCCCGCTTACACGCCTTCGCGCCCTATTCGAAGTTTCTCGTGGGTGCGGCCGTGGAAGACGACGCGGGCGCCATCCACACCGGATGCAACGTGGAGAATGCCACTTACGGGCTCACGGTATGCGCCGAGCGAGTAGCAATTCTCAAGGCCGTCTCCGAGGGTGTCCGCAAGTTTCGCCGCGTGGTAGTAGCGGCCGACACCGAAATTCTGACGCCTCCGTGCGGCGCCTGCCGGCAGATTCTCTGGGAATTCTGCGGCGACGTGCCGGTGACGCTGGTGAACCTGCACGGCAAGACCGAAACGTACCAGTTAAAAGATCTGTTCCCGAGAGCCTTCGATGCTTCGTACCTGTAGCCTTTTCGTTTTCGCCGCGACGCTCTCCGCTCAATCGGCGGACTGGATCTGGAGCGCGCGCTACGTCATCACCGAGGACGCGCAGCACCGCGTAATCGAGAACGGCGCCGTGGCAGTGCGCGGCGACCGCATCGTCGGCGTCGGGCCCGAGGCCGAGATTGTCGCCCGCTTCCAGGCGCCGCGTCGCATCGCCAGTCCCGCTTCCATTCTCGCACCCGGCCTGATCGACACCCACACGCATGCCGCCATGTCGCTGTTCCGCGGCATCGCCGACGACAAGAAACTGCAGGACTGGCTCAATAACTACATCTTCCCCGCCGAGGCGAAGAACCTCACGCCCGACTTCGTCCGCTGGGGAACGCGCCTCGGCTGTCTTGAAATGCTGCTCGGCGGCACCACCACCTTCACCGACATGTATTACTTCGAGGACGTGGTGGCCGAAGTCGCCCAGGAAGCCGGCATGCGCGGCGTGCTGGGCGAGACCATCATCAAGTTCCCGGTCGCCGACAACAAGACTCCGGCCGAGGCGCTAAAGTTCACCGAGAAGTATCTGGCGCGTTTTCACGACGACCCCTTGGTAACGCCGGCGGTGGCGCCGCACGCGCTCTACACCAATTCCGACGAGACTCTGCGCGCGGCGCGCGCGCTGGCCAACAAATACAGCGCTCCGCTCGTCATCCACCTATCGGAGACCAAACAGGAGAATGACGACATCTTCGCCGCCCGGCATATGTCTCCCACCAAGGTGCTCGATTCGCTCGGAGTGTTCAACGGACGCACGGTGGCGGCCCATTGCGTGTGGGTGGATGAGGCGGACCTGGCGATTCTGAAAGCGCGCGGCGTGGGGATCGCGCACTGCCCGTCGAGCAATATGAAGCTGGCGAGCGGAGTGGCGCCGGTGGTCCGGATGCTGGCGCTCGATCTGCCGGTGGGACTCGGCCCGGACGGTCCCGCGGGCAGCAATAACGACTTCAACATGTTCGAAGAGATGGATCTGGCAGCCAAGCTGCAAAAGGTGACGGCCATGAATCCCGAGGTGCTGCCGGCTTCGGCCGCCCTCGAGATGGCCACCATCCGCGGCGCTCGCGCGCTGGGGATGGAAAAGGAGATCGGGTCGTTAGAAGTCGGCAAGCTCGCGGATATGATCCTGGTGAACGTGACTCACCCCAACGGCGTGCCCATGTACGATCCGATTTCGCAGATGGTCTATGCCTTGAAGGCGGACGACGTAACGGATGTGATGGTGAACGGTAAGCCGGTGGTTCGGAACGGCAAGATTCTGACTCTCAACGAGGCGGAAATCCTGCAGAAGGCCGCGGAGTACCGGGCGAAGGTGAGCGCGTCGCTCAAGTAGTTACTTCGGCAGGATGAAGCGGTAATCCTGAGTATAACGGTAGTGCTGGAAGGCGGCGCGCTCCACCGGCACCAAGACCGCGGGATCCCCGAAGCTGACCGCGCCTTTCTCCGATCCGCGAATCGCGATGTAAGTTTCCAGAATGTGCTGGTGAAACAACTCCAGATCCTGCTGCGCTTTTACGAGCGAATCGTAGGCGGTCTGTAGCTTCGCCGTGTCTTCCTGGCTCAACTCCAAAATCGGCGCCGGGTCGCCCGCTCCCACCAGGAAGCGAAAATCCGCACTGTATAACGGACCTGGGAAGCCCTGCGTACTGGAATCTTTTACATACCCGCGGTACATCTGCCGCTCGATGGTGGAGTAATCGTTCTGTGTCTGCGTCAGAGCGTCGTGGAGAGCCTGGGCTTTCGCCGAGTCGTCTTTGGATAACTCGATCGTCGGCGTGGTGCTCGCCGAGAGGGGAATCAAGCCTACCAGAAGGAGCGGTGCAAATGAGATCAGCCGGCGCATAGATCCATCCTAGCGCCTGGGCCTGCACGCTAGTGCGGTGCGTCTGAAATCGCGTCGAATATAACGGGGGCACAAAGCAACGCTTTGTGCGTCCAGAGACAATAGGCATTCTGCACGACGCACTACGCTAGCTATTCGTCGCCGTAATTCCCGCGCTGGCGAGCGTGTTGGTAATGATCGACAGCGGATTCAACGACTCGTTCTGGGTAGCGTTGGACTCGAACGCCGCCAGCAACTGTTGGAGCGGACTGGTGGATGAAGTCGACGTAGTCGAGCTCGTGGAACTCGTGGAACTCGAGTCTGTGCTGGAGTCGGAAGAGGACGCATGATGGCCGTGGTGATGATGATGGCCCCCGCCGCCGATGGCCTGCGCCAGATCCGAAACGTTGGGAAGCTGGCCACTTTGCGACGCAGTGGTGAAATCCGTGGCGAGTTGGGTGAGCTGGCTGGCCGCGGAGGTATTCCCGTCGGCGGTCGCGGTTTGCGCGGCACTTTGCAGATTGCCGGCGATCTGCTGGGTGACCTGCTGATATTCGGTTGGATTCGACTGCTGCAACTGCTGCAGGGTGCTCATCAGCTGCGCGAACGGTGACAGCTGACCGCTGTCGGACTGCCCGGAGGCTCCGCTCACGCTGCTGGAGGTCGACTTCCCGGATAGACCGGTCGCCTGGAGCGCGGTGCCGAGGATCGACTGAAGATAACTGCTGGCTAGACTGTTGATCGAGTTAGAACTCATGCCGGACTTATCGGCAATTTTGCCGCCGCTTCTAGGAAACCGTAAACCGTTGAAAACAAATGACGCCGGAAGCACACACACCGTCAAATTATTGGCGCGGCGGCAGATTTCCGGCGACCGGTCTGTGCTCTTTCGCTGGTTGGCGAGCTATCTGCCCCACAACTTCTTTGGAAGGAGTGGAATATGGACTGGAAGCAGCTGCAATCCAGGTGGCCGCAGATGCGCGGGCACCGGATGTTTTCATCGGCCGAACGCAGGAGCGTTACAGCATTGACCGGAAGGAAGCACAACAAGGGATCGAGGAATGGACGCAATCTCGCCAGCGAGGGATCGAAGCAACCGATCGGCCGAAAATCTTTCACGCTTCCGGGCTCTTATGCCGTCCTGTAAGGATCTTCTCCTCACTGAGCGTTCCGATCCATTCCTACAGTACGCCGGGAGTTTCGTGCAGAACATCTCTTAGTGGTCGCGTTCGGTGACCAGTTCGGTGACGGCCAGAAGGGCGCGTTGGTAGGGCGACTCGGGAAATTCGTTGATGATGTGGCGAGCCTTATCGGTGAACGTCTGGGCGCGCTCCTTCACGCGCTCGATGCCGCGATATTTTTCGAGCAGCGCGAGAACCTGCGAGAAGCGCACTTCCTCGTAATTGCGCTGGCGGAGGATGGTTTCCACCAGGCGCCGTTCGGCGGGGGCAGCGCGTTCCAGCGCGTAAACCAGCGGCAGCGTCACTTTGCCCTCGCGCAGATCGCCGCCCACCGGCTTGCCGAGCGTCTTTTCACGAGCGGTGAAATCGAGTACGTCGTCCACCAGTTGGAACGCCATCCCGAGATTCCACGCGTATTCGCCGAGGCGCTCCTGCGTCTGCGGGTCGGCGTGGCCAGCCAGAGCTCCCAGGCGCGCGCATACCGAAAAGAGGCAGGCGGTTTTGCGGTCCACGAGCTCCATGCAATCGGCTTCGGTGACGTCGATCTTGCCGATGCGGTCGAGCTGGAGCAGTTCGCCCTCCACCATCATCTGAGTGAGGCCGATCAGGAGATCGAGAATCTGGAAATTGCGTTCCCGGAGGGCGATCTGGAACGCCTGCATGTACAGCCAATCGCCGGCCAGGACGCAGGTGTGATTGCCCCATTTGACGTTGGTCGACGGCCGGCCGCGGCGGGTTTCGGCGGCATCGATCACGTCGTCGTGTACCAGCGTCGCAGCGTGAAGCAACTCCACCACGGCGCCCAACTGGATGGCGGTACTGCTGCTGGAATTGCCGTTGGACTGGATGAGCTTGGAGGAGATCAGCAGCAGCGTGGGGCGCAGCCGTTTGCCGCCGCTCGATTGCAGATATTGGGCGATGGCCGTGACAGCTTCCACCGAGGCCACCGATTCGACGGTGATCCTTTTTTCCACCTGTTCCAGTTCGTCGTGGATGAGGTCGAAGATCTCGCGCGCGGTGAAAGCCTGACCCAGCTTGCCTAAATTCATGTAAGTTAACCAGTTTACCTGCTACCGGTCCCGCCCTGCAAACAGCAGCTGTTCAAAATTCCGGGTAGTGGCCTCGGCGATGGCTTCCAGAGGCACGCCGCGCACCTCCGCCAGACGGCGCGCGGTCTCCACCACGAAGGCCGGTTCGTTGCGTTTTCCGCGATGAGGCACGGGCGCGAGATAGGGACAATCGGTCTCGATGAGCAGGCGATCTGCGGGCGCGATGCGCGCGGCCTGACGTACCGCGTCGGCCTTGGGGAAGGTGAGGACGCCTCCGAAGCTGAGATGGAATCCGAGATCGAGCGATTGGCGCGCTTGCGTCTCATCGCCGGTGAAGCAGTGCATGATGCCTCCACCATGCCAGTAGGTGCGCAGGATATCGAGGGTGTCGTCCCACGCTTCGCGCGTGTGAATGACGATAGGCTTGGCGAATTCCGCGGCGAGTGCGAGTTGTTGTTCGAAGACGGCTCGCTGGACGTCGCGGGGAGAGAAATCGTAGTGGTAATCGAGGCCGATTTCGCCCACTGCGAGCACTTTGGGGTGGGCGGCGAGTTCGCGCATATGCGTCCAGGTTTCGGGCGTGGCTTTGGAGGCGTCGTGCGGATGGACGCCGACGGTGGCGTATATAAATGGATAGCGATCCGCCATGCGCACGGCGACTTCGAGGTCTTGCGGTCCGTTGCCCGTGCCGATGGCCATCATGCGTTCCACGCCGGCGGCTAGTGCGCGTTCGATGGCGGCCTCGCGGTCGGAGTCGAACTTGGCATCGTCCAGGTGGACGTGGGAATCGACGAATTTCACTTCAGGCCCGTGGGACATGCTTTAGCTTGTCCGAAGTTCGAAATCTCATTTCAGGCGCGCCCCGACGGGGATGTCTTCGTGGAAGCCGGCGAGCACCGGCTTGCCGTCGTTCACCGATGCGGCCACGATCATGCCGTTCGATTCGATGCCTTTCAACCTGCGCGGCTGGAGATTGGCCACTATCACGACTTTGCGGCCGATCAGGTCGGATGGCCCATAGGCTTCGGCAATGCCGGCCACGATAGTGCGCGGCTGGCCCTCGCCGATGTCAACGGTCATATGCATCAGCTTCGTGGAATTCTTCACGGGCTGCGCGGTGAGCACCAGGCCCACACGCAGGTCTACCTTGAGGAAGTCGTCGATGGCGATTTTGGCGGGACCTTCGGGCACGGGCTCGGGCTTTTTGCCCATGAGCACCTGCTGCGCGGCGGTGACTTCGGCTTCCAGTTCGCGCATCTTGTCGACGGCGGGTTTGAGCTCGATGCGTGGGAAGACGCCGGCCACTTCGCCGATCTTCTGGCCGGATTTCAGTCCGCCCCACGCGAGCGAGGCGAAGCGGACGGATTCGATTGGCTCGGGCATGCCGAGCTGCGCCCAGATTTTGCGCGTGCTCTCCGGGAGCACGGGATAGAGCAGGGCGGTGACTACTCGGAGAGCTTCGGCGGCGGTGTAGAGGGTGTCGTCGAGCCGCGCGGGAGCGTCAGCATCGGTGCCGCGGGCGAGCTTCCACGGCGCGCGCTCCACGATGAATTTATCGACCGCGGAGATCAGGCCCCAGATGGCCTCGAGGCCTTTGGAGAATTCGAAATTGTCGAAAGCCGATTGCGCGGTCTGGATGGTCTGCGCGGCCAGCGGCGCGATGGTTCCACCCTCGCCGCCGGCGGGAATCTCGCCCTGCCGATATTGATTGATCATCGTCAGCGTGCGGCTGGCGAGATTGCCCAGGCCGTTGGCGAGATCGGAATTGTAGCGGCCGATCAGCGCGTCGTAGCTGAAGCTGCCGTCCTGCCCGAAGACCACTTCGCGCAGGAGGAAATAGCGAAGGGCGTCGGCGCCCATCACCTTTTGGATCGGCTCGGCGCGCACGATGTTGCCGCGCGATTTGCTCATCTTGTCGTTCTCGAACAGCAGCCAGCCGTGGGCGAAAATGCGCTTGGGCAGTTCCAGTCCGGCGGCCATCAGGAAGGCCGGCCAGTAAATCGCGTGGAAGCGGACGATCTCTTTGCCGATGAGGTGCAGGTCGGCCGGCCAGAGGGCCTCGCCATCCACGTGTTCGCCATCCACGTGTTCGCCATCCACGGCGCTCATGTATGCGGTGAGCGCGTCGAACCATACGTAAAAGACGTGCGGCGCTTCGCCGTCCACCGGGATGCCCCATTTGATGTTGCTGCGCGTGACGGAAAGATCGGTGAGCCCGCCCTTCACGAAAGAGATCACTTCATTGCGGCGCGTCTCCGGCTGGATGAAATCGGGATCGCGCTCGTAGAGCTTCAGCAGGTCGTCCTGGAAGGCCGAGAGCTTGAAGAAAAAATTCTCCTCGGTGATGGTTTCGGTGGGGCGTCCGCAATCGGGGCAAGGGTCGCCGGGCTTGGCGTCATTCACGTAGAGGTTGTCGAAGATGCAATATTGGCCGGTGTAGGAGCCCTTGTACACATAGCCGGCCTCGCGGCACCGCTTGAACAGTTCATTCACTACGCGGGCGTGTTGCGGGCTGGTGGTGCGCTGGAAGTGATCGATCTGCAGTCCGAGCATCTTCCACTGGCGCTCGAATTCCGCGGCGACGGCATCGGTAAATTCGCGCGGAGACTTACCGGCGCGCTCGGCCGAGCGTTCGACGTTGACGCCGTGCTCGTCGGAACCGGTGGTGAGCACGGCATGGTAGCCCTGCATGCCTTTGAATCGCTTGTACAGGTCGGCCACGATGGTGGTGTAGGCGTGGCCGATGTGGGGCGCGGCATTCACGTAGTAGATGGGAGTGGTGAGGTAGTATTTCATCGGGATTTCATGTACGCGTAGTTTGCTTCCGCGATAATTTGTTTTAACGCGACGCCGGACTGGTGCGCCAGTTGGCGACAATCCTCATATTCGGGCGCGTAGGCGCCGTCGCCGGCCACTTTGATGCGCACCCTGCCGTGTACTGTCTCGACTTCCACGAAGCTGCGCGCCTGCACGCGCCGCTCAGCGGTGTGGACCCGCATTCCGAGGGTCGATGTCTCGGCGAAGACGATCTGCGCCAGCGCTTCGCGGTCGTGCGGCTGGGCGACGACGCGGAGGAGATTGCCGGGGCGGCCCTTTTTCATAACGATGGCTTCGAGCGAGACGTCGAGGGCGCCGGCTTCGAGCAGCCGCTCCATGGCGTAGGCGAGGACTTGGGGATTCGAGTCGTCGATATTGGCTTCGATTACCGAAACGGTGGTGGCTTCCGATGCTCCGCTGGTCTCGCCGAGGAGGACGCGGAGCACGTTGGCATGCTCGGGGAAGTCGTGGCCACCCGCGCCGAAGCCCATTTTCACGAGGGTCATCGGGGGCAGCACGCCAAAAGACTCGGCCAGCGTGACGGCGACGGCGGCGCCGGTGGGCGTGGCGAGTTCCAGCTCGGGACCGCGCGCGTAGATGGGGACACCGGTCAACAGGCGCGCGGTGGCGGGCGCCGGGACGGGCAAAATGCCGTGCTCAGTCTTCACGGTGCCGCTGCCGACATTGATGGGCGAGCAGGCGATGCGGTCGACGCCGAGAAGTTCGAAGGCCAGGCAGGCGCCGACGATATCGGCGATAGAATCGGCCGCGCCGACTTCGTGAAAGTGGACCTTTTCGATGGGGACCTGGTGGACGGCGGCCTCGGCTTCGCCCAGCTTTTGGAAAACGGCGAGCGCGTTTTTCGCGGCGCGGGGCGGGAGGGTGGCCTTCTCGATGATTTTGACGATGTGGGAGAGGTGCCGGTGAGCGTGCTGATGCTCCACCGCGACGTGGAATTTGGTGGCGCCGATACCGCGGCGCTTTACCTTCTCGAAGGAGACGGTGGCGCCGATTTCGAGGGCTGCGATGGCGGCGGCGATGGCGGTCTGGTCGGCGCCGGCGTCGGCCAGCGCGCCGACAAGCATGTCGCCGCTGATGCCGGAGAAGGCGTCCAGGTAACAGGTCAAAGGCATGTTTCTTTCATGGTGGCACAAGCGCCGGGGGTCATGCGGAAGCTTGGGTTGGCCGGTGCGTTTGAAACTCGTCGATTATGTCTGAAGCACAAAGCACCGCTCCCTATCGGTCGCGGCTCATTATTTTCAACGCGCTCTCAGCCGCGACCGCAAGGAAGCGGTGCTTTGCGCCTCCAAAGATAATATGCATTCTGCGCGACGCACTACACTAGCACGGCTCGTAGCGGGGGCGTCTCGGTGGAGGGGAGATCGATCCCGCCACGCCCAAACCCCGTGCCGCCCTTCGGTGTATCCTGAATTCACCCCCAATAAGGAGATTCCCATGCGCGTTCTTCTCGCCGTTCTGGCCATGGCCGCCCTCGGGACCGCCGCCGACGAGCCATTGCTCCTCCAGAAACCCACCCTCAGCAAAACCCACATCGTCTTCGCCTACGCGGGCGACCTCTGGAGCGTGCCCCGCGATGGCGGCAACGCCGTCCGCCTCACCAACGGCGCCGGAGATGAAACCGATCCCGCCTTCTCCCCCGATGGCACTCAAATCGCCTTCACCGGCGAGTACGATGGCAACGTCGACGTCTTCGTCGTCCCCGCCGCGGGCGGCGTCCCCAAGCGCCTCACCTGGCATCCCGCGCCCGACCGCGTCCTCGGCTGGACCCCCGACGGCAAGCGCATCATTTTCTCCTCGTCGCGAAACGCCTTCAGTCGCTTCGCCGAACTCTACACCGTGCCCGCCGAAGGCGGCGTCGAAGAGAAGCTCCCCCTTCCCACCGGCTACCAGGCATCCATGTCCCCCGACGGCCAATCCATCGCCTATGAACCCATCGGCCGAGCCTTCACCATGTGGAAGAAGTATCGCGGCGGCCAAACCACGCGCATCTGGATCGCCCGCCTCTCGGACAGCTCCGTTACCAAAGTTCCGCGCACCAATTCGAACGACTTCAACCCCATGTGGGCCGGCGACCGCGTCTACTTCCTCTCCGACCGCAACGGCGCTTTCACGCTCTTCTACTACGACACCAAGTCCAAGGCCGTCCATGAGGCCTTCGCCAACCAGGGCCTCGATCTGAAATCGGCATCCGCTGGCCCTGACGCCATCGTCTACGAACAATTCGGCGCCATCGGCCTCTACGACCTGAAAACCGGCAAGACCAAGCCCGTCTCCATCCGCGTGGAAGGCGATTTCCCCGAGTTGCGCACCAAGCTGGTGGATGTCGGCAGCCGGCTGGCCTCGCCCGCGGTGTCGCCCAACGGCGCGCGCGCGGTGTTCACCGCACGCGGCGAAGTGATTACCGTGCCCGCCGAAAAGGGCGACCCCCGCAATCTCACCAACTCGCCCGGGGTGATGGAGCGCGATCCGCAGTGGTCGCCCGACGGCAAAACCATCGCCTATCTCTCTGACGAATCCGGCGAGTACGCCCTCCATCTGGAACCGCAGAGCGGCGCGGGCGAGATCGTGAAGATCGCGCTGAAGCCGGGCTTTTACACGGATCCCCGCTTCTCACCCGACAGCAAGAAAATCGCCCTGGTCGACAGCTTCGCCCGCCTCTGGTATGTCGATCTCGCCTCCAAAAAGCAGGTCCAGGTGGACCAGGACACCTACCAGATGCGCGCCGGCGACATCGCCGGCGCCTGGTCGCCCGACAGCAAGTGGCTGGCCTACTCCAAAGTGCTGCCTAATGAGCTCAGCGCCATCCATCTCTACTCGCTCGCCGACTCCAAATCCACCCAGGTCACCGACGGCATGAGCGACGCAGTCAACCCGGTCTTCGATAAGGACGGCAAGTATCTCTACTTCACGGCCAGCACCAACTCCGGCGAAAGCCTCGGCCTCGATGTCCACGCCGTCGAGCACACCTCCACCAGTTCCATCTATCTCGCCGTCCTCGATAAAGCTCAGTCCTCGCCGTTCGCTCCCGAAAGCGATGAGGAGAAACCCGCTGACGATAAGAAAGACGACAAGAAATCCGACGCTGCCGCGCCCAAGCCCGATGCCTCTGGCGACGCCCCCGCCGAGACCCCCAAGCCGTCCGAAGCGGCCGGCCACCAGCGGCCTGGCGCTGCCGAGGTGAAGGACACCAAAATCGATCTCGATGGCATCGACCAGCGCATTCTCTCCATCCCCATGCCGCCCGGCCGCTACACCGGCCTGCAAGTCGGCAAAGCCGGAATCCTCCTCGCCCTGGAAGCCCCCGCGCCCGCCGCTGCCATCCCGGGCGAGGCCGGCGGCCCCAGCGGCTTCTCTGTCCACCGCTACGACTTCAAGTCCCGCAAAACCGATGTCCCGCTTGCTGGAGTCTCTGCCTTCGAGATGTCCTTCGGCGGCGACAAAGCCCTCTACCGCCAGGGACAGAGCTGGTTCATCGCGGCCCTCCGCCCCATGGCCAACGCAGCCGGCGGGGGCGCGGCTCCCGCAGCCCCACCCGCGGCCGGCGGCAACCAGCAGGGCGCCCTCAAAACCAGCGGCATCGAGGTCCGCGTCGACCCCGTCCAGGAATGGAAACAGATGTACCGCGAAGCCTGGCACGTCGAGCGCGACTGGTTCTACGACCGCAACACCCACGGCCTGAACCTCAAGGAAGCCGAGCAGAAGTACGAGCCCTACCTCCGCAACGTAGCCTCGCGCGAAGATCTCACTTACCTCTTCCAGGAAATGCTCGGCAACCTCGTGGTCAGCCACATGGGAACCGGCGGCGGCGATACACCCGAAGTCAAACACGTGCAGACCGGCCTCCTCGGCGCCGATTACGAAGTCGCCCACGGCCGTTACCGCTTCACCCGCGTCTACAGCGGCGAAAACTGGAACCCCAATCTACGCGCCCCGCTCACCCAACCAGGCGTCAACGTCAAGGCTGGCGAATACCTGCTTGCCGTCGACGGCCGCGACGTCCATCCCCCCGAAAACATCTACAGCTTTTTTGAAGGCCTCGCCAGCAAATCGGTCCTCCTGAAGGTCGGCTCCGACCCCTCCGGCGCCGGCGCCCGCGAAGTAACCGTCATCCCCGTTGCCACCGAATCCAACCTCCGCAACCTCGCCTGGATCGAGGAGAATCGCCGCAAAGTCGACCAGCTTTCGGCCGGCAAGCTCGCCTACGTCTACATGCCCGATACGGCCAACGGCGGTCTCACCGCCTTCAACCGTTATTTCTATGCCCAAATAGGCAAGCAAGGCGCCGTCGTTGACGAGCGCTTCAACGGCGGCGGCCTCCTCGCCACCGACATCGCCGAAATCCTCAACCGCAAACTGCTCAGTGCCGCCTCCAACCGTGTCGGCGAGCCCCTCATCCAGCCGCAAGGCATCTTCGGCCCCAAGGTCATGATCATCAACGAGCACGCCGGCTCCGGCGGCGACGCCATGCCCTGGTACTTCAAGCGCGCCGGCGTCGGCCAGTTGATCGGCACCCGCACCTGGGGCGGCCTGGTCGGCATGGCCGGCGGCCCTCCGCTCATGGATGGCGGCTTCGTCGGCGCTCCCAGCTCCGGCATCTACAACCCGCTCACCGGCGAATGGGAAGTGGAAAACACCGGCGTCGCGCCCGATATCGAGGTCGAACAGGACCCCGCCCTGGTGCGTCAGGGCCACGATCCGCAGCTCGAAAAAGCCGTCGCCGTCGCGCTGGAGGCGCTCAAGAAGAATCCGCCGCCCACCCTCCACCGCCCGGCATTTCCGAACTACTACCCCACCGCGGGGCACTAACGAATCTCACGAATTTTGGTAACTGCCGGAGTCTTCCCTGCGGCGCTTACCACCTCCACAAATGTGTTACTCTGCGCCAGGCCCGTTCCTCATTGCGTCAAGTGAAACATCCAATGACCGCGAATTCCAGCGTGGCGCCATATCCCCTGAACTGGAGGCGCATCATATCGGGCGGCATCCTCGCCGGCCTGGTCGTCAACGCATTCGAGTTCGGAGGCCATCGCATCTATTTTGACGACGCCTGGACCGCCGCCTTTCGAGCCCTCGGAAAAACTCCCACCGGCTGGTCCACCTTCATCCCCGCAAACTTCCTGGTCGGCATTCTGCTGGTCTGGTTGTACGCCCGCCTCCGTCCCGCCTACGGCAGCGGCCCAAAGACTGCCCTGCGGTCGGGAATGGCAATATGGGTCGTCTTCTGGGTGATTCCGCTCATGGCGATCATGCCGATGGAGCTGTTCCCCACGAGGCTCCTTGCCATGGCCATAGGGCTGGGCCTGGTGGACGCCAATCTCGCGGTCCTGCTGGGAGCATGGCTCTATCGCGATAAGTAGTCCCCGCCGGTCACATGAATCTGAAACCTAACTTACCCGTCCTTTCATCCACTTAGCCCCCAGCGCAAACCGCCAATCCTTGCCCCCCAGTTATCTTGCCGTCTTATGGCATCCCAAAAACAACTCCTGGCCAATCGTCTCAACGCGCAAAAATCCACCGGGCCCCGCTCCGACGAGGGCAAGGCCCGCTCCTCCATGAACGCCCTCAAAACCGGCATCGACGCCCGATCCCAGACCATCCCCGGCGAACCCATCTCTCAACTCGAAGCCCTCACCGACGATTACTACCAGCGCTTCTGTCCCACTACACCCGAGCAGCGAATGCTCGTCGATACCCTCGTCGATTGCGAATGGCTCCTCCGCCGCTTCCGCAGAGTCGAGGGCCAAATGTGGGAGAATCCGATTTTCGAAATCACCTTCGCCAAGGCCTTCCGCGACGACAGCGACCACTTCGCCCGCCTCCAGCGCCGCATCGACGCTACTCAGCGCAACTACCGCAACGCCCTCCATGAGCTCCAGCGCCTCCAGGCCGAAGAGCCCGAACCCGAGCCCGAACCCGAGCCCGCAATCTCGCACAACCAAACCACTAAGCCGCCAAATGGCTTCGTTCCACAACTCTCCCCCGCGCCTCAAACCGTCCCTCCATCCGATCCCGTGGGACATGCTTCAGCTATGCTTCAGCTTGTCCACCCGAGCCACGCGAGGGAATGCTGCCTTGACCGCGTATACTTCACGGAAGTATAATTCCCCGCAGTATGTCCTTTAATCGCGATCTGAACAAAGGCAGCGCCGAACTGTTGGTCCTCACTCTTCTCGAAGGCCGGCCGCGCCACGGGTACGACATCGGCAAGCTGATTGAAGAACGGTCCAATGGGCAAATCTGCTTCCGCATCGGGTCGCTCTACCCCATCCTGTTCCGGCTGGAGGACCGCGGACTGATTGCCGGCCGCTGGCTGGAAAAAGACGGCGAGCGCCGGCGCCGCTGTTACCGGCTCACTCCCGCAGGGCGCAAGTTTCTGCAAGCCCAGCGCAGTTCCTGGGAGGAGTTTGTCGCCACGGTCAACCGAATCGTGCGGCCCAGCCATGCCTGACTGGTTTGCTTACGTGCGGCGGAACTTGCGCCTGCGGGGCTTTCGTCCCGAGCGGGAAGCCGAAATTGTGGAAGAAGTCGCCCGCCAACTGGAAGACGCCTACACGGAAGCGCTGCGTTTGGGTTCGAGCCGCGACCAGGCGCGCGCAGCCGCCGAAAGCCACATCGCCGATTGGACCGCGCTGGCGCGTGAGTTGGAAGAATCGCACCGCGGGAGGGAATCGAGTATGACCACTTTGCAAAACGCCGCTGAAGACCGCGATTTCCGCAAGCGGGGAGCGTTTTCCGCCCTCACGGACCTGCGCCAGGACGTCTTTTACGGATTGCGCGTCCTGAAGAAAAGCCCGGGATTCACCACCGTCGCTGTGCTTACGCTGGCGCTCTGCATTGGCGCCAATACGTCGATTTTCAGCATCATGAACGCCGTCATGCTGAAATCGCTTCCGGTGCGCGATCCACAGCACTTGCTGGTGTTCCAGTGGAGCGCGCGCCACTCGCTCAAAGCTCATGGTACCAGCTCCTACGGAGACTGCGATTCGAACTGGGGCGACGTGAACCCGAGCGGCTGTTCGCTCTCCAAGCCCTTCCTGGAAGACGTGCGCAAGCTGGGACTGTTTTCCGGAATGGCGGAGTTCGCCGGCGCCGACCGGATTACCGTAACCGGCAAGGGCGAAGCGCACCATGGCAACGCGCAATTCGTCAGCGGCGATTATTTTCAGACGCTCGGCGTGGGAGCGGCGGTGGGACGCGTGCTCACTCCCAACGACGATCTGCCCGGTGCGCCCGCCGTGGTGGAGCTTCAGTACGGGTATTGGATGCGGGTATTCGGCGGCGATCCTTCGGCTGTGGGAAAGACGATCCATCTAAATGGACTGCCGTTCACCATCGCCGGCGTAGCGGAACAAAGCTTCGCCTACCTTACGCCCGGCACGGTACGCGATATCTCGGTGCCGATGAGCCAGCGGCGGTACTTGTCGCGCCGGTGGAGCCCCGCGGAGGAAGACGCCGGCTCCTGGTGGATCGTGACGGTGGCGCGGCTGAAACCCGGAGTCTCGCCGCAATCCGCGCAGAGCCAGGTGAACGCGCTTTTCGTGAACCACTTATTGCATGGGGATAAGCCCCTGGCCAAACCCGAGGACGCGCCGGCGATCGCCCTGCTTCCCGCGCAGACCGCTTTGGCCGGAGTGCGGCTGCGGATGTCCGCTATGTTGTACGCCCTCATGCTGGCGGTGGCGATCGTGTTGGCCATCGGCTGCGCCAACGTGGCGGGCTTGCAATTGGCGCGGGCCGGCGCCCGGCGGCGCGAGATCGCCATCCGTCAGGCCGTGGGGGCAGCTCGCAACAGGCTGGTGCGCCAACTGCTCACCGAGAACATCACGCTGGCGCTGGCCGGCGCGGGGTTGGGAATTGTGGTCGCCTACTGGAGTTCGCACGCCTTGCTGGCGTTCGCCAGCAGCAGCACCGGGCGGCCCATCGCAATTTCGGCCGACCTCGATGGGCGCGTGCTGGCCTTTACCATCGGCGCCGCGCTGCTGACGGGCATCCTTTTCGGGCTGGCCCCCGCGCTCGGCTCGATGCGCGTCGATCTCACGCCCGCGCTCCGCTCCGGCCCGAAGCGCGGGCATGGACGGGCGAGCCGCTTCAAGCTCGGCAATCTGCTGGTGGTGGCGCAGGTGGCGCTGACCATGGTGGTGCTGGTGGGCGCCGGCCTGCTGGTCCACACCTTGCAGAACTTGCGGAATATCGATCCGGGATTCGCCACCCAGAAGCTGCTGACCTTCAGCGTTGATGCCACCCTGACCGGCTACAAAGGGGAGCGCAGAGCGCAGTTCTACGGCGATTTGCAACAGCGCTTCGGCGCGCTTCCCGGTGTGCTCTCAGTCAGCTATTCGCAATCGGCGCTGCTGAGCGGGAGCATTGGGATAACATCCTTCCACCTCCCCGGCACGCCGCCCAAAGCGTCGACAGATGCCGACTATCTGCCCATCGGTCCGGGATTTTTCGACACCATGAAAATTCCCATGGTCAAAGGCCGCATGCTCAGCCCGGCGGAGTTCGCGCTGGAAAGCAAGGTCGAAGACGACCCGAAAGCGGGAGCGAAAGTGGTAATGCCGGCGGTGGTCAACGAATCGTTCGTGAAGGCGTATTTTGCCAAGGTGGATCCCATCGCCCAGCCGTTTGGAGCGGACAGCCCGGCGGTGTCGGGCGACCCGGACACGGAGGAGAGCGCGGGGTGGACGATCGTGGGTGTCGTGCGCGACGCCAAATACAATGACTTGCGGCGAGAGGTCCACCCGACCATGTATGTTCCGAGCGGAGACGCCGGTACGTTCGAACTGCGGACCGCGGGCGATCCGGATTCGCTTGTATCGGCGGTGCGCAACGTGGTGCGGCAAGCCGGCCCCGATCTGCCCATCGTCGGGATCCAAACGCAGACCCAGCAGATCGATACCATGCTCTTCCAGGAGCGCCTGATCGCGCGGCTTGCGAGCCTGTTCGGATTGCTCTCCCTGCTGCTGGCTTCCATCGGGTTGTACGGACTGCTGGCTTACGAGGTGACCAACGCCACGCGCGAAATCGGCATCCGCGTAGCGCTCGGCGCGCCTCTGGCGGAAGTTCTGCGCGGCGTGGTTCGGCACGGCGTGGTGCTCACCGCCGTCGGAGCGGCCGTCGGCATCGCGGCATCGCTGGCGGTGACGCGACTACTCGGCAAAATGCTCTTCGGCGTGAAGCCCAGCGACCCGGTCACGCTCGTCGGCGTGAGTTGCCTGCTGATGCTGGTCGCTCTGGCGGCGTGTTACTTCCCTGCTCGCCGCGCCACGCGCGTCGATCCGCTGGTAGCCCTGCGGCACGAATAGAGCGGGGGCTTCCACGGCAACCGCTCCCTTTGGTCGCGGCTCGGTATCGGGAGATTGCGTTGCGGCCCGGGGGCCTACCTATAGCGCCGTGCAGGTTGGCCCGCTGGAGATTCGAGAGTCGCCTCCGGCTGGAATCGCAAATCACGGCGTAGCCCGATGGCCTGCGGTGGCCGCGCACCCGCAAGATGGCGAGCCCGAGGTGGGTATCGCCGGCTATCGCTTCGTCCTCCCAGCCGCCGACGAGCGGTGGGTCGGCGTAGGCCCACGCATTTCCGAAGCGATCCATCCACTGGCTGAATTTCGTGCACACGATCAGCAACACTCCCAATCCCACCAGCATGACAACGATGGCGCGAGATTGGTTCGCAGAGGCTATTTTACCGGGCTCGGATTGCTACAATCAGGCTACAGTTTACGTACATGCATCTCACTGGCCAGGTCCGGCAGGCGCGCCGCATCGCGCGGGAGCGCTGGCGGGAATCGAGCCCGTACGATCGAACTATCGTCGTTCTGGCGGTGGCGTACGTATCGGTAACCGCCGCTTACCTGGTGTGGCATCATAACTTCGTTTCTCCCGATCAGTTCTTCCTGCTGGTTCTGTTGGTGAGCGTTTTTCTGGGGAGGGCTAAAACCTTCCTGTGGGACTGGCTACCGCTGGTTGTCCTGCTGTTCGGATACGAATATGTCCGCAGTCTGGTACCGCTCATTAATAGCCACGTTTACCTGAAGCCGATGATCGACTTCGATCGATTCCTGTTTGGGAGCGTCCCCACCGTGGCGCTGCAGTCGCGGTTTTACGATCCCGACGCGCCGCACTGGTACGATTATGCGGCCGTCATCTTGTACTTCCTGCACTTTATTGTGCCGTTGAGCGCGGCCTTTATGTTGTGGCTGCGGAACCGGGCGGCGTTCCGCGAATACGCCGCCGGAATCCTGATCTTGTCGTATTCGGCTTACCTGACGTATCTGGTGTTTCCGGCAGCTCCGCCATGGTTGGCCGCGCAGTCCGGTCTGTTGCCGCCGGTGAATCGGATACTCAGCAACACGCTGCTGCAATTCCGCGACCCGATTTCGCTGCCCACCCTCTATTCGAAGCTGGGCGTGAATATGGTGGCCGCCGTACCCTCTTTGCACGCAGGGTACCCGCTGTTGATGGCGCTATTCGTGGGCGAGAAAGCGCCTAGATTGGCGCCGGTGCTGGCGGTATATGTCTTGGCGGTCTGGATGGCGATCGTCTACCTGGGCGAACACTATGTTTTCGATGTAGTCACAGGCGCCATTTATGCCGTTGTAGCGTATCTGCTGGTGATCTACTGGCCGACGATTCAGAAGGCGGTCCGCGGCTAGTTCCCGAGGACCGTGGGGAAAATGGCTTGAGGGGGTGGCGTAGCGCAAACCGGTCCCTGTGGTCGCGGCTCGGTATCGGCACATTGCGTTTCCGAGCCGCGACCAAAGGGAGCGGGTTGCGGGCTCATGGGCCACATCAGGCGAACGAAACTGCCGTCGTGTTCGCTCCGCAGACCAGGACGCCTACGCGTTCGCCACGGCTTACCGGGTAGCGGCCGGATAGGACGGCGGCCATCGCTGCGGCGCCTCCGGGCTCGGCGACTACACGAAGCACCTTCCACAATGCGGCTTGTGCGGCGGCAATCGCCTCGTCGGGCACCAGCACTACGCCGCTTACGAATGCCTGCGCGATGGGGAACATCAGTTCTCCGACGCGCTTGGGCGCCAGCGAATCGGCGGCGATTCCGCCGGAAGGCGCGTCCACGGGGCGGCCGGCGGCCATCGCCATCTCGAGCGTAGGACAGAGTTCAGGTTCGACTCCGACTACCTTCGTGCGTCCGCCATACCAGGCGGCGATGCCGCCGATCAATCCGCCGCCGCCCACGGCTACCAGAACGGAATCGAGCTTGGGGTCCTGCTCCTCGAATTCCAGGCCGACGGTGCCCTGCCCCAGCAGCGTTTCCACCTGCTCATAGGCGTGGATCGGCATGGCGCCCGATTGCGCGGCCCATTGCTCGCTGGCCGCGAGGGCGTCGGCGTAGCGGTCGCCAGTGACCCCCAAGTCGGCGCCGTAGCTGCGAATGCGCTCGAGTTTGGCGGGCGACGCCACGGTGGGGACGAAGATGCGCGCCGGCTTGCCCAATCGCATGGCGGCATATGCCACGGCCGCGCCGTGATTGCCGCCGGAAGCGGCCACCACTCCCGCAGGTGGAACGTCGCGGCACAGGAGATTGGTGAATGCGCCGCGTGCTTTGAAGGAGCCCGAATGCTGCATGAACTCAAGCTTGAGGACCAGCGTGACACCTTCTAGTCCGAAATCGGCGCCATCTACTTCCACGATGGGAGTGCGCCGGATGTACGGGCGTATGAGCGGATAGGTCTGCGCGATCGCGCTGCGATCCACCATCGGTTAAGCGAGCGCCTGCTCTAGGTCGGCGATGATGTCCTCGGCCGCTTCGATGCCCACCGAGAGGCGCAGCAGACTGTCCTGAATGCCCATGCGGGCGCGGTGCTTGGGGGAGAGCTCGCGATGCGAACTCATGGAGGGATAGAGCATCATGGTGTGGACGTCGCCCAGAGACGTCCCGCGGACGATCATTTTGAGGCCGTCCATGAGGCGGAAGATTTCGTCGCGGCCGGCATCGCGGATTTCGAAGCTGACCATGGCCCCGTAGAGATTCGCAGGGAAGACACGGCGGATGGTAGCGGCGTCGGGATGGGCAGGGTCGCCCGTGAAATACACTTGTTCCACGCGCGGATGCGAGGACAGCCAATTGGCCACGCGGCACGCATTGGCACACTGCCGCTCCATGCGGAGGGCGAAGGTCTTGATGCCGCGCATGGTGAGGTAGCATTCGAACGGACCGAGCACCGGGCCCACCACGCGCGAAAGAGCGCGCAGGCCTTCGTAGTGCTCACGATCGGAGACCACGATGCCGCCGAGCACGTCGCCGTGGCCGGCCAGATACTTGGTGACGCTGTGGACGCTGAAATTGGCTCCTATTTCGAGCGGGCGGCAGAGCAGCGGCGTGGCGAAAGTGTTGTCCACCACCAGCGCCGCTCCCGCTTCGCGGGCGATTTCGGCGATACGATCGATCTGGCCGACGCGGAGGAGCGGATTGGAGATGGTCTCCATGACGATGCAGCCCGGCTTGGCTTCGGCGACGGCGGTGCGCAAGGCAGCCAGATCGCAGACATCGGCGAAACGGACGGCCACGCCCATGGGATCGAGCACCTTCATCAGGAGGCTCACGGTGGCACCGTAGGTGGCGTTGGCTGCCACCACCGATTTCCGCCGGTCGGTGAGGGCCGCGAGGACGGCCATGTGGATGGCCGCCATTCCGGACGAGCACGCCAGAGCGCCGTGGCCGTTTTCGAGCGACGTGACCAGCTCTTCCAGCGCCGACGACGAGGGATTGTCGTAGCGGGCGTAACACGGTCCGGCCTCTTCCTGGGCGAAGATGCGGTCGAGCTGTTCCATGCTGTCGTAGACGTAGCTCGAGGCGGTGTAAATGGGAGTCGAGGTGGGAATGTGAGGGCCGAGTTTTTTGCGGTCGCCCGCGTGCACCGCTTTGCTGTGAATTTGCAACTTATTTCCTCTTCCAGCGCACGCCGGACTTGGTGTCTTCCAGAATGATGCCCTGGCCCAGAAGCTCCTGGCGAATCTGGTCGGCGCGTGCGAAGTTTTTGGCTTTCTTGGCCGCGTCGCGCTCTTGGATGAGAGCTTCCACGGCCGCATCGGAAAGTTGCCCGTCCTGTGCGGTGGGCTTGAGTATGGCGAAAATGGAGTCGAAGCGCGTCAGAAAGGCGAGTGCGGAAGGCACGTTGGCGGCACGGAATTCGCCGGAATCCATGGCGCTGTTGGCATCGCGCACATATTCGAATACGGCGGCGAGAGCTTCGGCGGTATTGAGGTCGTCATTGAGGCTGTCGGCGAATGCGTTGTCGGCAGCGGTGGTGCGCGCCAGCAACTGGTCGTTCGAGCCCTCGGGAAACTTGTCGGTTTCCAGCCGGAGCTTGAAATTGCGCAGGCGGTCGATGGCGGTGGCGGCGGATTTCAGGCCGTCGAAAGTAAAGTTGAGGGATTTGCGATAGGGCACGGAGGCCAGCAGGTAGCGGATGGCTTCCGGCTGATACCCCTTTTCCAGGATGTCGCGCAGGGTGAAGTAATTCCCCAGCGACTTGGACATTTTCTGGCCTTCTACCATGAGGAATTCGGCATGCATCCAGAAGCGCGAGAAGAGCTTGCCGGTGAGCGATTCGGATTGGGCGATTTCGTTTTCGTGGTGCGGGAAAATCAGATCGACGCCGCCGGCGTGGATGTCGAGGGTCTCGCCGAGGTACTTGATGGCCATCACGGAGCACTCGATGTGCCAGCCGGGGCGGCCGGGACCGATCTGCGTGTCCCAAAACTTCTCGCCTTCCTTGGGAGCTTTCCAGAGGGCGAAATCGCGGGCGTCGGACTTCTCGTACTCGTCGACGTCGACGCGCGCGCCGGCCATGTTGCCGCTGAAATCGTTGTGCGAGAGCTTGCCGTATCCGGGGAAAGTGGCGATGCGGAAATAGACGCTGCCGTCGCTTTCGTAGGTGTGGCTCGATGCGGCCAGACGGGCGATGGCGTCGGCCATGTCGTCGATATGGTCGGTGGCGGGGACGAGGTGCTCGGGCCGTTCGAGGCGGAGGGCGGCGCAATCTTCCAGGAAGGCCGTGGTGTAGACGGCGGTGTATTCTTTCAGATCTTTGTGCTCGGCGGCGGCGTTGCGGATGATCTTGTCGTCGACGTCGGTGATGTTCATGACGTGGTCGAGTTTGAACCCGTTGGCGCGCAGAGCTTTGCGCAGAATGTCCACGAAGGTGAAGGTGCGGAAATTCCCGATGTGAGCGAAGCTGTAGACCGTGGGGCCGCAGGTGTACATGCGGACGGTGTTGTCGCGGGCCGGCGAGAACTCCTCCACCTGCTGGGTCAACGTGTTGTAGAAGCGCAGCGGCATATGAATTTGAGGGAAATTTCATCGTAGCAGGAGGCGAGCTTCGCTCGCTTGGACAAGCTAGTGAAGCATGTCCTACAGATGAAGGCGGCGGAGGAGGCGGCGGGTCCAGGATTCGGGTTCTTGGGGTTGGGGCTCGGAGGTGGCGGCGCGGTAGCTTTCGATGAGGCGGTCGGGATCGTAGTGAATGGCTTGGGCGTATTGCCGGATGTAGCCGACGCCGTAGGCGCCTCCGGGCAGGCTGCGAAATTTCCCGTGCTCGATGGCTTCGAGGTATCGCTCGCTGATTTTGGTGGCCGCGGCGATGGCGGACAAGGAAATACCGTTCTTGTTTCGCCAGCCGGTCAAGTCGATGGGACGCGCAGACTTCGGGCCTCGCATCGGGTGGGCTCTTGCAAGTTTGGTGCAAAACGGGAAATGCCGAAGGTTCCAGGACTTACGGGACTGGCGGTACATCCGCCGTGTAAATACGCCATGTAAGAACAACCAGGCCTAGTGCTTGTCCTCGCAGGGTGGGGCGGGAGCTTGCACTACGAAGGCGCCGTCGGCCGGGGGTACAGGGACAATCATGGCGTCGTGCGTCTCCACGGCCGGCACGCTAAGGAGGGGAATCGAGCAGACGGGAGACCACGTGGGAGGGTTCACGAGTGCAAGTTCGGGGGCGGGGGGTATCGGCTTCGGAGTCTGAGCGGTACCGCAGAAATCGAACTTGGCGAGCGAGCGGCGCTGGAACGGTGAAAGATCGCAGGAACTCTTCGGGGTTGGCTGTGGCGTGAACCGCGCCGGAGGGGCAGACTGAGGGAACGACGCCAGGCATGCGAAGGCGAAGATCGCCAGGAGACGCATAAGTCCTCCACTCGGAATTATTCCACAAAATCGAGGACCCCGGCGTCATACTGAGTAAGATGTCCGTAACTGAAGGTGTGTTTGCCGGCGTGTTGTTGGTGTCCGCCTGTTACGCGCAATCGCCGGCTCGTCCTGAGTTTGAGGCGGCGTCCGTTAAGCCGTCCGCGCCGCCCGGCGGCATAGCGACCAGCATGTACTGTCGCGGGGGGCCGGGAAGCACGGATCCGGGGCTGTTCCGCTGCGAAAACTTCAGTCTGGCCAACCTGATCAATTGGGCCTACCCGCTTGGACCGAACGGACTTTCCGCGCCGGACTGGATGAGTACCGCGATCTTCGATATCAATGCCAGGGTCCCGGCAGGCACTACCGTGGAACAATTCCGCGTGATGTTACAGAACCTTCTGGTGGATCGCTTCAAACTAGCCGTTCACCACGAGACGCGGGAATCGGCGGAATACCGGCTGGTGGTGGCGAAGGGCGGCGTGAAGTTCAAGCCGGCCGCGCCGAAGGAAGAGTCCGGTGCGGATGCGTCGCAGGATCCGCCCACTGCCAAACCTTTCCACTTTGACGAAGCCGGATACCCGACTTTCGCACCGGGTGAGAAGGGAACGAAGAATACTTTTAACGGCCACAGCAGAATGTATGAGCCTCGCATGACGATGGCTTGGCTTTCGGCGATGCTCTCTGGTTCGCTGCACGCAACTGTTACCGATGCCACCGGACTGACCGGCGATTACGAGATCAGCCTCTATTGGATCCTGGACTCGACTCCGGAGACTGCTCCAGCGAACGATGCTGGCCCGACCCTCGTTCAGGCACTGCAGAAGGAACTGGGCTTGCGGCTGGAAACGAGCTCGAAAGGGACGAAAGATATCCTGGTAGTCGATCACGCCGAGAAAGTTCCTGCCGGCAACTGAGGGGCAAGCTGATGCATTCCCCACATCTGTGGGGGATTTTCAGTATCAAAAGGCCCATTTTACCTGTATAAAATTTCTACAGGTGTATTGATCCGCAACGCTTTATGGCCATGGACCACCGATTGCACTGGTGGGACGTTTCCTCAAGAAAGGACCGTTCCATGACCCTAGCTGCGATGGAAAGCAAGACCGAGTTCCTGCGAGCTCTTCCAGGTGACGATGTCCGCCAGATCCTGTGGCGATTCGAGGACCGTTTCGACTTACAGATGCTGGTGCAATCGGTGCGCAGCGTGGCGCGGGGTCCGGTGGCCCGGCTGGTGGCGGAGGGCGCGCGCAATACGCACGAGTGGACCGCCGGCAAGCAGGCGCTGCTGCAGGCTTTCGACGAATCGGGCATCACCGGCGTCTTCATGGATCCTGCGGAAGGCGGATTCATCGAAGGGCCGAAGAATCTGGCGCTCGCACTGGTAGCGTTCGAGCTGGCATGGGTGGACGCCGGCGCCGCTACCGGCAGCCTGGCGGGATGCCTGGCGCTATCGCCCATCCACGAGCGCGGCACCGACGAACAGAAAGCCCACTACATGAGCCGCTGCGCGCCGCCGCAGCAGGGTGAGGATCGCAAGCCGTGGCGTGGCGCGTTTTGCCTCACCGAGCCGATTCCTTATGTCGGCGTGGAGACTGGCATGTTGGGCGGCAAGGTCCGGGTGACCGACTGGCGCGACGGCGAAGAGCCCATGCTGCAGGTGGAGAAGCGCGGCCGGTTCATCACCAACATGGGGTTTGCCAACTTCGTGACCGCCGCGGTGGAATCGGACGACCCGAGGATCAAAGGCACGTGCATGGTGATCCTGGAGGAGAGCGACCCCGGCACTTTCGACCGCGGTACGCCTACGCGCAAGCTGGTCCACCAGCTTTCCTCGACGCGAGACCCGATTTTCAATCTGCGCGTGCCGGCGTCGCGCATCATCGGCGGATATACCGTGAAGGACGGCGTGATCGTGCCGCGGTACACCCACGGCGAGATCATCGAAGCGGTTTTCCGGCGGACGCGCGTGACGGTGGCGATCATGACTTCGGCCAAGCTGCTGAGCGCGATCGAACCGGTGATCCGCTATGGGCGCACCCGGTTCCGCGGGAGTTCGATCGTCAGCCCGGGGTCGCCGCGGTACGAACTGGGGCTGCAGCTCAAGGAGGACGTGGTCCATCGGCTGGTGGATATCTGGGCGACGGGTGAGGCGAGCGCGGCGCTGGGGTTTGCAGCGGCGCGGGTATTCGATCAACTCGATCCGCTGGAAAAGCCAAAGTCGGAAATTCTGGCGGCGCGCGGCGCCACTGGCGGCACCTCGGTAATGAAGGCGATGCGCAAAGTGCAGAAGGACGCTATCGATTATCTGCATGGGACGCGGCCGGAACTCGCCGGCGATGTGCTAGTGGAGTACGCGCTGCTCGATTCGGTGGCGAATGTGCTGTGTCCGGCCTGCAAGCTTTGGAATACCGGGCACGGCGCGCAGATGATGCGCGAAGCGGTGAGCCTGATGGGCGGCTACGGCATCACGGAAGATTGCCCCGGCTTCCTGGGGCACAAGTGGATGGATGCGCAGCTCGAAGCCACCTATGAAGGTCCGGAAGCCGTACAGCGGCGGCAACTCAGCGTCACCATGACGGACGAGTTGTTCCTGGCGCAATTCCGCAGTTGGGTCCGCGAGATGCGCCATATCGCCAACGACCGCCCCGGCACCGGCGCCTGCGCGCTGGCCAGCGCCATGCAGATGTGGCTGTGGACGCTGCAGCGTTTGCAGTCGGTGACCGATGCCGATGGCGGGAAACTTTACCATAGTTCGCGGCAGGGAGTGACGTTCCCGCTGGCCGATGCGCTCTGCTTCCTGCTAGGTTCGCGGGCGCAGATACTGGACCTCATCGAGCTCGAGAAGAAGGGTCCGCAGAATCCAACAGTGGCGGAAGGATTGCCCGGAATGCTGACGTTTCTCAGCGACCTGTGCCACGTGCAGGCGGCGCGGGCGGCGGGCGAAGTCGGCCGGATTTGCGCGGAATTGGTTTTCGGGTACAATCGCCATCCGGCGTGGGACACGGAAGGTTGCGGCACCTGCTACCGGGTGGACGATCTCGAAATCCTGGAAGGCTTGATTCCGGGAATTGTCAGCGCTGCCTGCGGCGTTACGGACATTATCGAGAGCGACGGATCGCATCCCGCCAAGGCCGGCCCGTGCGTGCGGTTCGAAGGCCTGGATCAATTCGCGCGCCTGCGCGTGCGGTTGGATGGCTGCCTGACGGGGTCGCAACTGGCGAAAGATCGCGCCGCGGAAGCGCTCACCAAGGTGATGATTCCGGAAGCGGCGAGCTATCCGGTATGAGCGGCGATGTCGAGCGGCAGTCGATGGATGTCGATATCGCCTGCGTAGGGTTCGGACCTGCGACCGCGGGTTTTCTGGCTTCGCTTTCGAAGAGTCTGGTAAATCCCGATGGCAGCCCCGCCATCGAGAGTCGCGTGATGCCCGGGCTGCCGCTGCAGGTGGTGTGCTACGAACGCGCGGACGACGTAGGGTTCGGCGTCTCCGGCATTGTGACGCGCGCCCGCGGCATTCGCGCATCGCTGCCCGAGCTCGATTTCAGCCAGATTCCGATGGCCGCAGCGGTGGTGGATGAGAAGGTGGTCTACCTGCTCGATCCGGCTGGCGCCAGCCGCCGATCGCTTGCCCTGCGCGTGGTAGATCGCATGGTTCGCGCGCTGCGGCTGCATCGCGACTTGGGATGCGAGCTGCCCTATGCGCCACCGTTCCTACGCAAGGATGGCGGCGTGGTACTTTCCATGGGCCAGTTCATGCAGCATGTGGCCGGGGAGATTTCGTCCAGTGGACTTGTGCAGATATGGCCTGGCATGCCGGTGGCCGAAGCACTGCCAGGCGAGACCGAAGGCAGCGTCGGCGGGATTCGGCTGACTGATCAGGGTGTCGAGCGGGGGATGGACATTCACGCCGCGCTTACGGTCATCGGCGACGGTCCCGTGGGAGCGGTGGGACGCCAGCTTGACGAGCGGCTCGGGATGCCCGAGGGCCATCATCATCGCGAATGGGCGCTGGGCATGAAATTCGTGGTCGACCTGCCCGAGACGACCGAACTGATACCGGGCACGGTGCTCCACACGATCGGCTATCCCGAGCCGGAGATCTTCGGGTTCTTGTACGTGCATCCCGGCAATGTGGCGTCGGTGGGAATTTTCGTGCCGTCGTGGTTCCGGAGCCCCATGCGTACGGGGTATCGCTACCTGCAGCACTACGTGACGCACCCGTATTTATGGCGGCGCCTGAAAGGCGGCAAGTTGCGCAGTTGGGGCGCGAAATCGCTGGAGGAATCGGGCCGGCGCGGCGAGCCGTTCCTGGTGGGCGATGGATTTGCGCGCATCGGGGAGGGATCGGGCAGCACCAACGTTTTGACCGGCTCGGGCGTGGATGAGGCGTGGACCACCGGCACACAGCTGGCGCAGGCCGTCGTCGGATTGGCGCGCGATGGCCAGCCGTTCACGCGTGAAAATCTCCACCGGACTTACGTGGCGCTGCGCCGATCGAGCCGGCTCGAACAAGAGAGCCGTATCGCGGAGAAATCGCGCGACGGTTTTCATCGCGGCGTGGTCACCGGAATGGTGGGGATGGCGTTGGCCGGTCTGACGGGCGGCAAGTTCTCGGTGGGCGGAGAGCCTCGGCCGGCGCCACCGATAGATCGGTTTTATGCCGGTAAAATCCGCGCCGATGAAGTCCAGCGCATCGTGGCCGATTGCCGCGCCAAGGGCATCACCAGCCACGATGCCCTGATGGACGCCTGCGGCTGGCCGGCGGTTCCCTTCGACGGCGAGTTCCTGGTCACGCACCAGGACGCGCTGCTGGTGGGCGGCAAGGTGCAGGCGACGGCCGGCTGTGCGGACCACGTGCAGTTCCGGGAGCCCGATCTCTGCGAAGCGTGCGCGGGCAAGCTGTGCATCGAGATGTGTTCGGGGCAAGCAATCACGCCTGGCTCCGACGGTGTGCCGGCGTTCGATCGCGAAAAATGCATCTACTGCGGCGCCTGCCTGTGGAATTGCCCCAATGGCGCGATTGCCTTCCATGCCGGCGCCGGCGGCCTGCACTCCAGCGAGAATTGAAGACCAACGAACTCATGACGACACCCTTTCAAATCGTAGTCTGTGGAAGCATTGTTCCCGACCCGTTGCAGACGCTGGAACCCGTCACCGCGGCCGGCGGTCCCGCTTTGAAAAACGAAATGATGCTGCCGGCGGTGCTGGATCCGTGGGCCGGGCACGCTCTGTTTGAGGCGGCTAACCTGGCCCGGCAAGTGGCGGGTAGCAAGGTCTGGCTGGTGGCCATGGCGCCGAAGGCCAAACTGCAACAGGTGATGATGACGGTAGCGCAGAAAGTCCCGTTCGAGTTGATCGCGCTGGACGGCCCGTCCTCGGGATTCACCGATTCCTTCGAGACGGCGGCGGCACTCGCCATGGCCGTGGCCGCGATTCCCGGCCTCGACCGCTCGCGCCTGCTGCTCTTCGGCGGCTGGGAATCGGCCTCGCGCGGCGCCGGCTCGACGCTGCAGATGGTGGGCGAGCGGCTGGGAATTACCGAGCAGTTCCAGGGCGTCGATCGACTCACGTTCGTGGCTGGCGGGCTGGAGATTCTGGAGCGCATCGAAGGCGGCAAGCATCAAGTATCGATCTGCGCGGCGCCGCCTGCGGTCCTCGGGTGGGCGACCGGCCATTTGCCGGAGCCGCGCAACAATCCGCAAGTCGGCATGGTGAACATGCGGGCGATCATGCCGTCGCTGCAGCGGGCCAAGCCAGCGCCGGTGAAGAGCGAGGGCTTGTGCTTCACGGCGGTGAATCTGCCCAAGCAGCAGCGCGAGACGCGAGTGGTGAAAGATATGCCGGCGGCCGATATCGCGCGCGAAATCGTCGCCTGGATCGGGGAGGAGTAACGTGGAATCGATTCTGCTGTTGGCCCACACGGAAGCGGACGGATCGCTCGGACGACCCGCTTTGGAGGCTCTCGCGGCCGCTAAGAACTTGGGCGGCGAACTACACATCGGGCTGGTGGGCGCGCAGGTGCAACAGGGCGCCGACCAGGTGGCTGGAGCCGGCGCGGCGCGCATTCTGGCGGTGAGCGGCGAAGCTTTCGGACAATCGCGCTATGCAACCGATGCAGCGGCCGCCGAGGCGCTGTGCCGCGCGTCGGGAGCGGCCCTCGTCCTCGCACCGAGCACGTCGCGATGGTCGCGCGCGCTGCCGGGGGTGGCATTTCGCCTGGGCGGACGCGTCGATACTCATGCCACCGCGCTGGCCATCGAGAACGGCGTCCCCGCAGTCACCCGGTGGTTCTACCGGCAGCGGATGGAAGCGGTCCTGACGCGACCGCAACGACCGTGGATTATTCTGCTCGACGCGGGTTGCGTGCCGGCGTGGAGCGGCGCGCCGGGGACTGCGACGGTGGAGGCGGTGGAGGTTGCGGCCGTCGAAACGCGCACCACTGTCACGGGGACGCGCTCGCCGGAAACGGGCGAACAGACCATCCGGCCGGACGCGAAAGTGCTGTTCGTCGCCGGCGCCGGTTGGACCAAGAAGCAGTCCGATGGCGCTACCCACACGGCGGACGCGGAAAAGCTGATTCTCGATTTTCTGCGCGCTTCGCAGGCTTCGCTAGGCGGCAGCAAGTCGCTGGTCGACCTGAGCGGCGAGGGCGAAGCGGTGCTACGCTTCATGACGCATCTCAATCAGATCGGGCAGACGGGTGCGACACCACGCCATCCGAAGGGACTCTCGACGTGTTGTCACGGCGAGGAGCCGCACGCGGTGGGCTGGCGGTTCATCGGCGAGCGGCGGGCGGTGAATCTCGACGCGAATTGCGGGTGGGCGCGGGGGAAGGCTGACGTTCTGTATGTCGCGGACGCGTTCGAGGTGATGCGGGAAGTGAACGCGCTGCTGGCGGGGTGAGTTGCCGGCATCTATTCTCGGGAGGGATTCCTGGCGATAGGCGGATTTGCTTACTGGCGCTCATCCTAGGAGCCGGCGGAACGCTGGCTATTTCCGGCAATATGTCTGGAACGCTGACATACCGCGAAAATATCGCAGATTACTTCTACCGGCCCTACCGCAAGATCGGAAGGCTGCCATTCGGAGTCTGCCGCGCGGGACGGCACGGGTTTGAAGGAGTAAACTGAATGCATGGCTAGCGCAGATATCCAATTCGTATCCAACGAAAATGGTGAGCCGACAGCTGTCATTGTGCCGATCGAACTTTGGCGCGAGATCGAATCGGAGCGGGAAACTGCTTATCTGCTCAAGTCCGAGACGATGAAGGCTCGTCTACTGGCCGCCAAGCAGCGTCAGGACGGGATCCCCTTCGAGGCCGCTATCGAGAAGCTTGGAATTTGATCCGGCAGCCTTCGAAGATCTCGCCTGGTGGGTCGCACAGGATCGTGCTCAGGCTTTCCGACTGATTCGGTTAATAAGGGAAACCCAACAGGATCCATTCAGGGGTATCGGCAAGCCCGAACCGTTAAGACACGACCTCAGCGGATGCTGGGCCAAGCGGATCAAGAACGAGCATCGGCTCGTCTATCAGGTGCACGCAGAGAAAATCCGCATTCTCGCCTGCCGATATCACTACTAAGGATTCCTGCCAAGGTCCAGGTGTCTGGCGCAGTCGCCTTGCTTCGTCTGGCGTTCCGCAAAAGACATTTGAGCCGCCTGCGGCTGCAGCGCGGGGGAAGGCTGAAGTTCTGTATGTCGCGGACGCGTTCGAGGTGATGCGGGAAGTGAACGCGCTGGCGGGGTTGAGGCGACGCAGGCTTCGACCGGCTCGCCGACACGAGTGTCGGCGCCACTCCACGTTTGCCTGACTTCCTTCGTCAAGATCGGCAGGAGAGTAACTACATGTACATTCCCAGTGGGCTGATTGCGGCTACGATTCTCGCGTTCGTCTCCCCGGTTCACGCCCAGGAGCGCTATAAGGTGGAGTTCACCATCAAGGACGATACCGGCGGAAAACCGCAACCCAGCCTGCATTACAGCATGCTGGTGGAAGAATCGCGCAAGGCGGTTTTTCAAGCGGGAAGCCGGGTCGCGGATGGCTGCAGCTCACAGTTGGTCGATACCGGCGCGGACATCGAACTCACCGCACACACGTCAGACGGCAAGGTCGCGATCGAGGGCGCTATCGACCTCACCAGCATCACGGGACATGTGAATTTGTCGAGCATATGCGAGCCGATCATCGGACAGCGAAAAATTGTGTTCAACACCGCCGTCGAACTGGGGAAGCCGACGCTGATCCTGGACGATCCCAAGGCGCTGCCGCTGCGACAGGTGGAGGCGGTGGTCACGAAAGTGAACTGACAGCGCTCTGCTACTGTAGACCTGTCAGAAAGGCCCGCATTTCACGCCCTACGTCGGGTTCATTCGAAAGATAGACATAATGCTGCGCGCCCGGCAGGACGACCACGCGCCGCGGGCACGCCATTTTGAAACGCCTTTACCTGTTTTTCGATCAGCGCCGATAAGCCCGAGGTGTAAACTTGCGCAGCCTGGCGCATGGCGGGGTCCGGGTTGCGGTCGACCCACGCCCCCAAACCGTGCGGGTTGGCAAAGATCGCGAGCACAGGCACGGGAATCGCCGTGTACTTCTTCATGCCCGTCAGCAGGTGCGCCGAGCCCGGCGAGTCGCGTCTTTTCGTGACCCGGCCGTCGGGGGTCGACTCCCAACTCTGGCGGAGTTCCGACTCGGGATAGGCGAATCCATTCACCCGCGCAAAGTACTTATAGAGCGCGCCGAAGCTGGCCAGATCGGCGGCGCCAGGCTCCGGCGGTTGCGGCGCCATCTTTTGCATATGCCTCATCTTCAGCCCGCAACTTTTCGATATCGTGCTCGCGCCCGGCCTGAAGGCGCTGCACAGCACCGGCATCCCCGGAGCGGTGTTTATCGCCATCGATGTAGTGCAGCAGTTTTCCATGGTGTGGGTGTGGACTCCACTCGTCGCCTCGATCTTTTTCAGTGCGCCCTGGATTCTGTGGCAGCTTTGGGCCTTCATCTCGCCCGGGCTCTATGAACGAGAAGAAGTGGGCCGTTCCGTTCATAAGCTGCACCGCCGGACTTTTCATCCTGGGCGGTCTATTCGGCTATTTCGTCGCGCTGCCCTCGGGCCTGGCGTTTCTTTTCGGAGCCAGCGGCGCCACTCACGTCGTTTCGAAGATCACCATCGAGAATTACTTCGACCGCTTCGTGGACGCCATGCTCGGCATCGGCGTGGTGTTCGAAATTCCGGTGCTGTTTTTCTTTCTCACACTGATTCGCGTAGTGTCGCCCGCATTCCTGCTCAAGCACTCGCGCTACGCCATCCTCATCATCGTGACGATTGCCGCCATTGTCACGCCCACCACCGACGCCTTCAATCTGACGCTCTTCTCGCTGCCGATGTGCCTGTTGTTTTTCCTCGGCGTCTTCGCCAGTTACCTGCTGGTGCTGAAACGCGAGAGCCGCCGGTTCCCCTGGAAAGCCTTCCTGAAATGGCTGGCGATCGCGCTATTCGTAGCAGGTTGCGCGGTGGTAATTTTATTACAAAGTATCGTCTGCTCCGGCGGTGAGAATCAGCTTCGTGTTGTACCATGGAATCGGTCATCCCTCGCGCCGGAATTCCATGTACACCAATCAGCTTGCCAACGAGAAGAGTCCGTACCTGCTGCAGCACGCCCACAACCCCGTGGATTGGCGCCCGTGGGGGGCGGAAGCGTTTGAAAAAGCACGCCGCGAGAACAAGCCGATTTTCTTGTCGATTGGATATTCCACGTGCCACTGGTGCCACGTGATGGAGCGCGAGAGTTTCGAAAATGAGCCCATCGCCGAGATCCTGAATCGTGAGTTCGTGCCCATCAAAGTGGACCGCGAAGAGCGGCCCGACATCGACCGCATCTATATGACGTTCGTGCAGGCCACTACCGGCAGCGGCGGCTGGCCAATGTCCGTGTGGCTTACTCCCGACTTACAGCCCTTCTTCGGCGGCACTTACTTCCCGCCGGTAAATCGCTTCGGCCACCCCGGCTTTCCCGCGGTACTGACTCAGATCGCCAGTGCCTGGCGTACACAGCGGGATCAAATTGTCGATTCGGCGCGCGACGCGGTGGAGCAGCTTCGCAGGCAGGTGACAGTGGAACCGTCGCACACCGGCGCCACCGACATCGAACCGGCCACGCTCGACACCGGCTTCTTCGCCTTCCGCCGCTCGTTCGATTCACACCTCGGCGGCTTTGGCGGCGCCCCGAAATTTCCGCGCCCTTCGGTTTTCAATTTTCTGCTGCGCTACTACGCGCGCACCAAGGGCGAGGAAGCGCTCGAAATGGTGCTGAAGACCCTCCGCGAGATGGCCAAAGGCGGCATGCACGATCAGCTCGGCGGCGGTTTCCACCGCTATTCCGTCGACGAGCGCTGGTTCGTACCGCACTTCGAGAAGATGCTCTACGACCAGGGCCAGCTCGCCATCGCCTACCTGGAAGCCTTCCAGATTACCCACGATGAGCAGTACGCGGCGGTAGCGCGCCGCATCTTCGACTACGTTCTGCGCGATATGACCGAAGCCGGCGGCGCATTTTACTCCGCCGAAGACGCCGATAGCGCGGCCGACGCGTCAAAGCCGAAAGAAAAGGGCGAAGGCGCGTTTTACATCTGGAGCGCGCAGGAAATCCGCGAGCTGGTGGAAGCGCCGGTGAGCGACTGGTTCTTCCATCGCTACGGCGTGGTGGAGACCGGCAACGTCTCCAACGATCCGCACAGTGAATTCACCGGCCGCAATATTCTGTACCAGGCCAACGAGATCGAAGATACCGCGCTCCATTTCGATCGTCCCGTGGAAGAGATCCGCCAGGCGCTCGATCGCGTCGGCGAGACGCTGCTTGCCGCGCGCTCGAAGCGTCCGCGGCCGCATCTCGACGACAAGGTGCTGACGTCGTGGAACGGGCTGATGATTTCGGCCTTCGCTAAAGGAGGCGCGGTGCTCGAAGATCGCCGATACGCCAACGCGGCGCGCCGGGCAGCGGAGTTCGTGATTTCTCGCATGTACAATCCGGTGACTGGCGTCCTGCTGCGCCGCTACCGCGAGGGCGATGCCGGCATCCCTGGCTTCCTGGACGACTACGCGCTGTTCGCGCAGGCGCTGCTCGATATCTACGAAGCGCAGTTCGATCGCCGCCATCTCGAGCTCGCGCTCAAACTCACCGAGAAGCAGCGCGAGCTCTTCGAAGACACTGCGCGTGGCGCATTCTTCAGCTCTGTGGAAGGCGACGGCGAACTGCTGCTTCGTGTCAAGGAAGATTACGACGGCGCGGAGCCTTCCGGCAATTCGGTCGCGCTCAGCAATCTATTGCGTCTCGCGCAAATCTTCAATCGCCAAGACCTGCGCGCCTCAGCCGAGCGTCTGCTGGCAGCGTTCGCGCCCCGCTTGACGGCCCTGCCGGTGGCGCTGCCGGAGATGCTGTCGGCTTGCGAGTTCCAATTAGGCCAGGAGCGGCAAATCATTCTAGTCGGCAGCCGCGACGCCGACGATACCAAAGCCCTGCTAGGCGCCCTGCACGCGCGCTTCGTACCGCACAAAATCGTACTGCTGGTGGACTCCGAAGAGTCGCGCGCGGCGCTCTCGGCAGGTATTCCCGCCATCGCCGCGATGGAGCCGCTGGACGGCCGCGCCAGCGCGTATGTCTGCCGCGATTACGCCTGTCAGATGCCCGTGAACACGGCCGAACGCTTGGCCGAGTTGATACAATACTGAATCGCACATAAAAGGACAATGGAGGATTAATGGAAAGAGCAGGAGCAACAACCCTGAAAGGAAATCCGTTGACGCTGGTTGGCCCGGAATTGAAAGCCGGCGATGCAGCCCCCGATTTCCATGTGGTCGACAACGGTCTGAAGCCCGTCAGCTTAAAAGATACCGAAGGCCAGGTGCGGATCATCAGCGTGATCCCCTCGCTCGATACCCCGGTATGCGACGCGCAGACCAAGCGTTTCAATGAGGAAGCGGCCAAACTGCCGAACGTCAACATCATCACGATTAGCATGGACTTGCCGTTCGCCCAAAAGCGCTGGTGCGGCGCCTTCGGAGTGGACAACGTGAAGATGCTCTCCGATCACGTAGACGGCTCGTTCGGGTCCAACTACGGAACGCTGATTAAGGAACTGCGCATCGAGAGCCGCGCCATCTTTGTATTGGATCCCCAAAATAGAATCCGCCACGCCGAGTACGTGAAGGAAGTGGCCGATCATCCGGACTACGAAGCAGCTCTTTCCGCCGCCCGAAGTGCCGGCGCGGCGACGGCGTAGCGTCGGCCCAGAGGTTTCGCTGAACCCCCGGCAACCATCTCCGCCCAGCGCACGCGAGGGTTCCCTGGCGCGTGCCGTGGGACACCCTCTGGTGCGCGGCGGATTGACGCTGGTTGCCGGAGTTCTCACCGGAAATCTTCTCGGCTTCGGGCGAGTCGCGCTGACGGCCTATTTCCTCGGGACGCACAGCGGCGCCGATTCGCTGGCGGTGGCCATGGGCCCCATGGACACCCTGAACTCTCTGCTGATCAACAGCGTGGTCTTCGCATTCGTTCCCATGCTGACGGCCTGCGGCGAGGCGGACCGGGCGGCGCTTTTTCTGCGGCTCAACCGGGTGCTGATCTGGGTATTTTCCGGCGTCGCCGCGGCTTTGATGATTGGCGCGCCCTGGCTGATGCGGCTACTGGCGCCCGGCCTCGAACCGCAATATTTCAAGGCTGCTGTCACCATTCTGCGCGTGCTCTCGCTTTCCACCGTCGCGGCCGGCGCGGGCGCGGTGCACTGCGCTCTGCTGTACACCGACCGCCGCTTCCTTCCAACGGCCTTCTATCAAGCGGCGCTCAATGTATGTACCATCATCGGCGCGCTCAGCTTGTGGCGGGTCCTGGGAGTTTACGCTTTTGCCGTCGGCTATACGGCCGGTGCGTGGGCGCAACTCGCCATCGTGTGGTTTGCCGCTCGCTCGGGCCTGCCGGCCGAGACGCCGCCATGCGATATCCATTGGAAGGAAATTCTAGCCAAGCCGGCGTTTTTTGTGGTTTACGCGGTAGGGCTCGGCCTGAACATGACATTCACTCGCGCTTACTGCACGCATGCCGGACCGGGCATGGCGGCGGCGCTGGATTACTGTCTGCGCGGCGTCGGTGTGCCGCTGGCCATCCTGGTGACTCCAATTTCGAATTCGCTGTTGCCCGAGATCGCCCGCCTGCGCAGTCTGTTCCGCCTGCGCCAAGCTTTCCGCTTGATTGACCGCACCACTGCGCTGGCAGCTCTGGCGGCGGTGGCAGGCTGTGGGTTCGCGCTGCTTTTCCGCGAACCCGCCATCCGCATCGTCTTCCAGCGCGGCGCATTCCGCGCCGATTCCACGGCGCTGGTCGCGGCCGCATTTCTAACGCTGGGTCCGAGTGTGATCGGTTGGAGCCTGCTGGAAATCTTCTCACGCTCCCTTTTCGCCTTGGATCGTCCCTGGCCGCCGGTGATCGCCGCCTGGATTCCGGTGATTTTTAATGTGGTGCTGACGCTGTGGCTGCACAGCTACCGGCCGCAGTGGATCGGACTCGGTGCATCCCTGGGACTGCTGACCGGTTTTCTGGTGTTATTCGCCGTGGCCCACGCCAATCGCGCGCACTGGCTGGAGCCGTAGGGCGCCGTTGGTGGCGAGCGAGCTCCGCTCGCTTGGACAAGCTGAAGCTTATCCCACAAAAATCGCCGCCCCTTCTGATGTGGGGCAAGCTTTAGCTAGCTTTAGCTTGCCCAGCCGGGCGACAGCCCGGCCTTGCCCTGCGGGCCACCAAACGCGATAAAGCTCATGGCGAATTCCACAACTTCAGGAGCTCGCCTTAGAAATTCACGATAGAAGCGAACGACACTGCGTCGAGGCTCGCGCCGCCCACCAGGCTGCCGTCGATTTCCGGCTGCGCCATCAAAGTCTTCACGTTGTCGGGCTTCACGCTGCCGCCGTAAAGAATGCGGACGGCCTCGGCGGCTTCCTTACCGAACTTCGCGCGCACTTCGTTGCGGATCGCGCGATGGGCGTCGGCCGCGATTTCCGGAGTCGCCGTTTTGCCCGTTCCGATGGCCCAGACCGGCTCATAGGCAATCACGATCTTGGCGAACTGCGCCTCGGTCAAGCCCGCGATTCCGCCCTGAAACTGGCTGACGAGAACTTTTTCCGTGTTGCCGCTCTCGCGCTCCTCCAGCCGCTCGCCCACGCAGACAATCGGCGTCAGGCCGGCTTCCAGCGCCGCCAGCGTCCGCTTGAGTACCGTGGCGTCCGTCTCGCCGAAATATTGACGGCGCTCGCTATGCCCCACGATGGTGTGAGTCACGCCCACGGCGCGCAGCATTCCGGCGGAAATCTCGCCGGTGAACGCGCCTTCCTTTGCCCAGGCGATATTCTGCGCGCCCACATGAATGTGGCTGCCCTTAGCGGCGTCCACGGCCGCTGCAAGATTCGTGAAAGGAGGACAGATCACGATCTCGCAGTGCTCCGATTTTTCGGCCAGCGGCCGAAATTTCTCGAAAAATGCAGTTGTTTCCGCGGGCGTCTTGTACATTTTCCAATTGCCCGCCATGACAGGTTTTCTCATAAAATTTGTTCTAAAAAACTGGCGCCGTGCGCGATTGAAGTTCCGAAATTGGCCGCCACTGTTTGCCCGATATCCGACAGCGACGCCCGCAGGCCGAGATCCACAGCGCTTTTCACGCGCGGACCGAGAGCCAACAGCGGAACGTACTCGCGCGTGTGGTCGGTGCCCGGAACGGTCGGATCGCAACCGTGATCGGCGGTGAAAATCGCCAGATCGCCGGGCCGAAGAGCGGCGCGGAATTGCGGCAGCCAGCAGTCGAATTCTTCCAATGCGGCGCCGTAGCCCGCGACATCGTTGCGATGGCCGTACTGCTGATCGAAATCCACCAGGTTCACAAAAATCAACCCGGATTCGCAGTTCTCCATCGCTTCCAGTGTCTTGGCCATGCCGTCGGAGTTGTTCCTGGTTTTCACCGATTCCCCGATGCCGCGTCCCAGAAAGATATCGAAAATCTTGCCCACGCTCGCAATCGCGACGCCGCAGTCGGCAAGGCGATCGAGCAGCATCCCGGCCGGCGGCGGCACGGCGTAATCGTGGCGATTCGCGGTGCGCGTGAAATGGCCGGGGGCGCCCACAAATGGACGCGCAATCACCCGGCCCACTTCCGCCGGACCGCGCAAAATATCGCGCGCCGTCTCGCAAATCTTATATAGCTCCCACAGCGGAATTACTTCTTCGTGCGCGGCCACCTGGAACACGCTGTCGGCGGAAGTGTAAACAATTGGCGAGCCCGTGCGCATGTGCTCGCCGCCCAATTCCTGAATGATCTCCGTGCCGGAAGCGGCCTTATTCCCTAACGACCCGCGGCCAATCCTCCGCTCGAATTCCTGCATAATCTCCGGTGGAAACCCGTCCGGGTAGAGCGGGAAGGGCCGGTCCAGATGAATTCCGGCCATTTCCCAATGGCCGGTGGTGGTATCTTTGCCGGGCGAGGCAAGCGTGCAGCGGCCGAACGAGCCTTCGGGCTTTGCCGCGGGTGCGATGCCGGTCAGCGGTTTCATGTTCCCCAGGCCGAGCGATGCCAGGTTCGGAAGCGCCAATCCGCGCAGCCGAGCGATGTTGCCCAACGTGTCCGCGCACGGTGGATCGCCGTATGCCGCGGCGTCGGGCATGGCTCCGATACCGACGCTGTCGAGGACGATCCAAACGATGCGCGGGAACACTTTATTCGAGGTTAGCACGCGGCGAAAAGTTCGCCCGTGATAGCGTTATCGACCGGTAGGAGGGCTTCAGTCCGCTGGGTCGAGACGCCGAACTGCCGAAGCCGCCCGCAATTTCGAGGGCCGTGAGGAATTAGGCTAAGCCTGGGCTAAGGCGGGGCTAAGGCCATAAGGGCGGAGCCAAGCCAGCAAAAACGCCAGGCGGCGCGTCTGGGCTTGTCCCCTTGGCTGAGACAAACAAATAAGAGACTGTGTACCGGTCGATGGTAAAGCATTTCGGTCGACGGGGCAAATGATTTAATCTGGCATTGCTGGTGAAGCGGAGACGGGCAA
>Ga0182016_10000543_pt1 | contig 47138 bp, 42 predicted proteins | sample 712S2MmetaG_FD_120491 | JGI IMG/M metagenome (GOLD analysis project Ga0182016, IMG submission 120491) | Permafrost microbial communities from Stordalen Mire, Sweden - 712S2M metaG | ecosystem: Environmental > Terrestrial > Soil > Wetlands > Permafrost | place: Sweden: Stordalen | collected...
CAGGCGGTGATCACCAAGGACAACGTCTCCCTCTGGGTCAGCGCCACCATCTTCTGCCAGGTCACCGATGTGAAGCTGGCCCTGTTCGAGGTCAACGACTTCGGACTCGCCATCGACCAGATGGCCCGCACGGCGCTGCGTGCCGTGTTCGGTGAGCTGACGCTGGACGAGTCGCTGTCGGAGCGCGAGACCATCAACTCGAAGATGCAGGATCACATGGCCGAGGCCACCCTCAAGTGGGGCGTCCGCCTCAACCGGATCGAGATCCTCGACATCACCCCGCCGACCAACGTCCTCCAGGCCATGTCGGAGCAGAAGGAGGCCGAGCAGCACAAGCGCGCCGCCATCCTCAAGTCCGAGGGTGAGCAGCAGGCGGCCATCAACAGCGCGCAGGGCCGCAAGCAGGCCAACGTGCTGGAGGCCGAGGGGCAGAAGCAGGCGTCGATCCTGGCTGCCGAGGCGCAGAAGCAGGTCCTCGAACTGCGGGCCGACGGTGAGAAGCGGGCCGCCCAGCTGCGGGGCGAAGGCGATGCGGCGGCGCTCGACGCCATCGACAAGGTCGGCATCCACCCGAACACGCTCGCCTTCAAGCAGCTCCAGGCCCTCCAGGCCGTGGCCATGTCACCGAACGCCAAGGTCGTCGTCCCCTACGAGGCCGCCGGCCTGGTGGGGGCGGCCGCGGTGCTGGTCGACGCCATGAAGGGTGCCGGCGCGGCGGTCGATGCGCCGGTGGCGGGCAACGGCAAGCCGTCCTGATCCCCGTGGCCCGCTCAGCGGGCGGTGACCCGGTGGATCACCGGGTCAGCGGGGCGTTCGTCCGGTCCAGGCGATGAACAGCTCGGTGGGCGTGGCGTCCGCAGGTGGGTCGACTGCGGGACCGAACGATCCGTCCGGCCCACGCATCCGGTCCTCGGGGATCGGATCGAGATGGGCGTGGGCGAACCCGATGACGTCCTCCGGGATCACTACGTCGATGCCGGCCGCCCGGCCGATGTCCCACGAGTGCACGTAGAGGTCGATGGCCGGAAAGGCGAGTCCCTGGGCGACGGTCCGGGAACCCATCGGCGTGTCGCGTACGGCGCCGAGGTCGGCGCCGACGAGCGCGGTCCGGGCGGACGCCGCGATGCCCGTCCAGTAGTCGGCAGGCCCGCCGGCCACCAGGTCGGCCGGCCGATCGACCGTGGGCCACTCGACGGAGCGACCCTCGAGGATGGACACGCCGAAGGATACCGACGAGCCGAGGTGGCCCAGCACGTCGCGGGCGGTCCATCCGGCGCACGGGGACGGCGCGTCCCAGGTCGAGGTGGGGACCGCCCCCACGACCGCACCGAACACGTCGAGCCCGTTGCGGAAGGCGATGTCGGATCCGATGGGCATCGACTACTCCCTTCCCCTCCGCCGGATGCCGGAAACCGATCCGGCTACTTCATCTCCACCATGTCGAGGTAGTCGTCGCGCCAGTGCGTGAACACCTCGTCGGGCAGCTTGAGGGCGTGGGTCGGCTCGAGTGCCTCCACGAAGGACCGGTCGTGGCTCACCACGATGACGGTCCCGGGCCAGTCCGACAGCATGGTGCCGACGGCCTCGATGGAGGTCGGGTCGAGGTTGTTGGTGGGCTCGTCGAGGAGCAGCACGTTGGCCTGGCCCGCGGCCAGCATGGCGAGCCCGAGCTTCGCCCGCTCGCCCCCGGACAGCGTCCGGGGCATCTGGTAGGCGACGTCGCCCACCAGCCCGAAGGACCCGAGCAGGGAGCGCCGTTCCGACTCCTTCGTCAACGTCCGGTCGTCGATGTTGTCCAGCACGCTGACCGACAGGTCGACCTGCTCGTGCTCCTGGGCGAAGTAGCCGAGGGCCACGTTCACCCCGGGTCCGACGGTGCCCGACGTGGGATCCTGCACCCCGGCCAGGCAGCGCAGCAGACTGGACTTGCCGGCACCGTTGCGGCCGATCACCACCACGCGGTCACCCCGGCGGCAGTGGAAGTCGACGTCGGACAGGACGGTGTGGGCGTCGTAGCGGACACAGAGGTGCTCGACCCGGAGCGGGACCTCGCCGGAGCGGACGGGGACCGGGAGCTTGAACGAGCTCTTCTTCTCGCGCTTGTGGACCTCGGTGCGCCCGGTCTCGAGTCGCTCGACCCGCTTGTCGAGCGACTTGGCGATCCGGGCGCGACGGTTGGTGCTGCCCCGCATGGAGTCGGCGAGCTTGCTCAGGCGGTCGATCTCCCGTCCCTCGAGCTGCGCCGACCGCTCACGCTGGGAGAGGTCGGCCTCGAGCTGCACGAGGTAGGAGGAGTAGGTCCCCTTGAACTCGGTCAGGCGGGCGTCGGACAGGTGGAGGACCTTGTTGATCGACCGGTCGAGCAGCTTCAGGTCGTGGGAGACGACCAGGATGGCCCCCGGGAAGCTCTCCAGCTCGTCCATCAGCCACTTCTTGGCCGGGCGGTCGAGGTGGTTGGTGGGCTCGTCGAGGATCATCGTGTCCGGGCCCTGGAAGAGGATCCGTATCAGGTCGACCCGGCGCCGCTGCCCACCGGACAGGCTCTCGATGTCCTCGAGCAGCAGCTCCTGGCGCAGCCCGAGCCCGTCGGCCAGGCGGGCCATGGTGGCTTCGGCCTCGTACCCGCCGTTCTCGCGGAACTGCTCCTCGAGGTCACTGAAGAGGGCGATGTTCTCCGTGGAGGGGTCCTTGGACATCTGGGTCCGGGCCTTGCCCAGGGCGTCGTCCAGGATGTCGAGGCCGCGGCCCGACAGGACGTGGGAGAAGCCGTTGGGCTCGAGGCCGAGGCCGTGCGGCTCCGGGACCTGGGGAAGGTAGCCGTAGGTGCCGCGGATGGCGGCACTCCCGGTGGAGCGGACGTTGCGCCCGGGCTCGTTGATGACGACGGAGATGAACGTCGACTTGCCGGTCCCGTTGCGACCGACGAGCCCGACCTTCTCGCCGGCACCGACGACGAACGAGGCCTCGCGCAGGAGGGTGCGGTCACCGATCTCGATGGTGAGGGAGGATCCGACGATCATGGGGGGAGGGGCGACCGGTCCGGCACGGGTGGATCCCGCTCCGGCGTCGAGGCTACCGACGAGGCCAGCCGCTCCAGTCTCCCACACCGGCGTGCCGGGTCGATCTACGGGCCCGGGAGCCGTCGCCTCAGGATCGGTGTGGCCGCACGGACCCCCGCCGGCGCAGTGACCGGGCACCGCGCCGGACCCGGGCCCGCCGGTGCTGGACCATGGCCCGGAAGGCGATCTGGTGGATGGGCCAGAGGGCCCACCAGTAGGCCATGCCGAGGACACCCTTGGTGCGCAGCGACCCGACCTGCTCGATGGCCGGCGGTCCGTCTGGGGCGACCCGGAACCCCAGCCACGCCTCGCCGCAGAACCACTCGTAGGAGCGCAGGACCAGGGCCTCGTCCTCGTGGACGACGACGGTCCACCAGTCCACCCGCGCCCCGGTCGCCACGGACTCGGGACGTCCGAGGCGGAGGTCCTCGCCGAAGAGGTTGCCGAGCGTGATGCGCAGCAGCCAGGCGAACGGGAGCCCGTACCAGGACAGGCGCCCACCGATGTCGTCGAGGTCCTCGGCGAACCCGGTCACCCGTCCGTCCGTCCCGACGTCGCCCGATCGCAGGAGCGCGTGCGACCGGTCGGTGTAGATGCCCTCGTCGAGACCGTGCCGGCGGGCGAAGAGTGTCGCTGTCACCCATTCCGCCTGGTCGTCGAGGGCGGCGCGGATGGCCTGCGCCACGGTCAGCGGCCGGACGGTGAATGCCGCATCGGTGCGGGCCCGGGTGCGGACGGTCACCTCGTTGGTCAGGCTCTCGATCAGCGCATGGCTGACGCGGGCGTCGACCGGGGTGACGAAGTCCACCCAGTGGGCCGACAGCGCGGGCGTCAGCACGGGGACCTTGACCACGAGCCGGGGTCGCAGGCCGCGCACCCGGGCGTAGGTGTCCATCATCTCGCGGTAGGTCGTGGCGTCGGTGCAGCCGATCTCGTAGACGTCGGGGGCCACCGACGTCGACTGGACCAGGTAGTCGAGCAGGTCGCCCAGCGCGATGGGCTGGGTCGGCGTGCTCACCCACCGGGGGCAGACCATGACGGGGAGCCGCTCGGTCAGGTACCGGACCATCTCGAAGGAGATGCTGCCGGCACCCAGGACCACCGCCGCCCGCAGCTCGACCACGGGCACGCCCGCCGAACCGAGGAGCGACCCGACCTCCTGGCGGCTCGACAGGTGGGTGGAGAGGCCCTCGTGCCCGAGTCCCCCGAGGTAGACGATGCGGCCCACGCCGGCTTCGGCTGCGCCCTCGGCGAACGCGGTGGCCATGGCGCGGTCGCGGTCCTCGAACCCGGCGCCGCCGGCCATGGCGTGGACCAGGTAGTAGGCGACGGCGCACCCGTCGAGTGCGTCGGCCACGGCGTCGGCATCCGCCACGTCCACGACGTGGATGGCCACGTGGTCGCGGGAGTGGAACCCCTCGGGGTCGCGGAGCAGCGCGTGGACGTCGTACCCGTCGGCCACCAGGCGGGGGACGAGGTGGGTGCCGACGAAGCCCCGGGCGCCGGCCACCGCGACGCGGGTCCGTGGGCCCGGGGCCGTCCCGTCGGCCCCGTCGGTACTCATCCGCCCGACACGAGGAGGTCGCCGCCGGCCGGTGGGGTGGGGTCGTCCACCGTCTCGAGCCACCGGTCGGGCAGGTGCACCGGCCGCGGGCCGTTGGTGTGCCCGCGGGCCATCCGCAGCGCCTCGGGAGGGAACGGCAGGGTGTGGTCGAGGCCGCCGAGGAGGGTCTCGACCTCGGTGACGGTGGAGGCGAGGGCGAGGTCGCGCCGGACCTGCGACCCGACGGGAAACCCGGTCAGGTACCAACCGGTGTGCTTGCGGAATTGCCGGGTACCGAGGTCCTGGCCGAACAGGCCGCACAGCAGGTCGAGGTGGATCAGCATCATCGAGCAGACCTCACCCAGTCCGGGGGGCCCGGGCACGGGCTCGCCACGGAACGCCGCCGCCAGGTCGCGGAACAGCCAGGGGCGCCCGAGGCACCCGCGCCCGACGACGACGCCGTCGCAGCCCGTGGCCGCCATCATCGCCAGGGCGTCGTCCGCCTCCCAGAGGTCGCCGTTGCCGAGGACGGGGACGGACGTCACCGCCTCCTTCAGGCGTCCGATGGCGTCCCAGTCGGCCACGCCGGAATAGAGCTGCTCGGCCGTACGGGCGTGGAGCGTGACGGCCGCCGCCCCCTCGTCCTCGGCCGTCCGGCCGGCGTCGAGATAGGTCAGGTGGGCACCGTCGACCCCCATGCGGAGCTTGACGGTGACCGGCACGGTCCCGGCGTTCGTGACGGCGGACCGCACGATGTCGCGGAAGAGGGCGCGGTGGACGGGGAGGGCGGCGCCGGCGCCCTGGCGGGTCACCTTGCCGGCCGGACACCCGAAGTTGAGGTCGATGTGGTCGACGCCGATCTCGCCGACGAGGCGCTGCACGGCCCGGCCCATGACCGTCGGGTCGACGCTCGACAGCTGCACGCTCCGCACGGTCTCGTCGGCGCCGAACGACGCCATCCCCATCGTCTTGGCGTTCCCCTCGACCAGCGCCCGTGCGGTCACCATCTCGCTGACGTAGAGCCCGGCGCCATAGCTGCGGCACAGCGTGCGGAAGGCGCTGTTGGTGACTCCGGCCATGGGGGCGAGCACCACGGGAACGTCGACGGTGAGGTTGCCGAACCGCAGGGGTGGCGCCACCGGCCCGTCCGTCACCGATGCGCCGCGGGACGTGCCGGTCATCGGGCCTCGCCCCACAGATCGGTCACCGCGACGCCGAGCCGGCCGAGCAGGCGTCGGAGGGCCGGCAGCGACAGGCCGATCACGTTGCCGTGGTCGCCGTCGATGCCGTCGACGAACGGAGCCGACCGGCCGTCCAGCGTGAAGGCGCCGGCCACCGCCAACGCGTCGGGCGTGGCCAGATACGCGTCGAGCTCGGCATCGGTGGTGACGCCGAACCGCACGGTCGTGCCGACCACCTCCTCGGCCCGTTCGCCGGTGGCCTCGTCGATCACGCAGTGGCCGGTCCACAAGGTGCCCGAGCGCCCGCGCATGGCCACGAGCCAGCTCCGGGCCTCGGCGACCGACGACGGCTTACCGTGGGGCCGGCCCTCGAACTCCAGCATCGAGTCACAACCGACGACCAGGGCGTCACCGTCGGGGCGGGCCACGGCCGCAGCCTTCTCGGTGGCGAGTCGGCCGACCGAGCCTGCGGTGTCCGAGGGGTCGATGTCGTCCTCGTCGACGCCGCTCACGACCACCTCGGGGGCGAAGCCCGCCGCCTGCAGCAGGGCCAGGCGCGCGGGCGAGCCCGAGGCGAGTACCAGGGTGCGGTGCGGCATGGCCCAAGCCTAGGGCCGGTGCCGGGCCCGTCGTCCCTGCACGCGCGGCTCCCGGCACGCTCGGCTCCGGTGTCCCGCTCCCGCCCGGCCGTTGTCGTCGACCGGGGCCCGTCCGTGCGCGATCCTGGTGCCATGACCGACACCGGCATCACCATCTCACCCGTGCAGGTGGATCCCGAGCTCGACGGCGACCACGAGCGGATGTCCCACATCGTGCTCGAGGGCTTCAAGCCCGAGAAGGGGGACTTCATCTCCGCGGGTCCGTCGGTGGTGGAGGGGATGGTCAACGGCACGGCGGTGAAGGCACTGTGCGGGAAGATCTGGGTGCCCGGCCGCAACCCGAAGCGGTACCCGATCTGCCCCACGTGCAAGGAGATCGCCGAGGGCCGGGGCTGGAAGGTCCCTGCCGGCTGAGTACCGGCTGGGTGCCGTAGCCCCGGGGACCAGGCTCCGGCGACCTCGGCCGGCCTCCACGTGCAATTGTTGCGGGTATGCACCTCTTCGGCCACCGCGAGGGCCGTCACACACACCCGGACGGGGCGATCCCCGTGGCGGTCGACCGGGACCTGGCCGACGCCCTCGTGGCGGTGGAGGCGGCGGCCGACGACTACCTGGACGCGGCTACACCCCCGACCCGCGCCGCCCTCGTCGATGCGTTGGGACGCCTCGACCAGCTGGTGGATGCCGGGGACGAGTACGCCAACCGGGTCTCGGCCCGGGGTCTCGGCTTCGGCCCCGTGTCCTCGGGTGGGATCGTGGGGACGGGCGCGACCGGCGTCCTCGGGTCCAGGGGACCGGCACCGTTCGTCGAAGAGGTGCCGAGTGAGGTACTGCGGGCGCTCGTCGAGCTGGTGCGATGCGCCAAGGACGACCTGGCCGACGGGGCAACGGGTGCGTCGGGTCCGCTCCGTTCGGCGGCTGCCGATCTCGCGGCCGCCAGGTCGACGGCTGCGGGCGCGCCCACCGGCGGACCACCGGAACCGGGCGGACAGGGGAGCCCGCCGCCACGGCCACCCCGACCGGCTCCTCCGCCGGCCCCGCCACCCCGGAGGCGGCAGGGACCGGACTGACGCGGGTGATTCAGGCCGGGTTCCGCAGCGAGGGCAGCAGGCGCTTCGCCTCGCGCTGCACGTCGAGCACCGACTGCATCAGCGACAGCATCTCCGGATGACCATCGGCCAGGTTGGTCCGCTCCTCGGGGTCCGAGGTGAGATTGTGGAGTTCGTAGAGGGATTCGGCGGCCGGACCGAGGAACGGGTTGGGCGCGATGCCGTGGTCGGCGTTCCACTCGTCGAGGCGCTCGTAGTAGTGGTTCACCTTCCACAGTTCGGAGGCCCCCCGCAGCCCGGTGGGCAGTGGCGCCACCACCGACTCGATGGAGGTGGCCCCGGTGATGGCGTCGAACGGCTCGCCGGTCAGGACGTTGACCTGGTCGGCGCCGGCGGTCACGTTGTCCTCGGTCATGAAGTAGACGGGCGCCACCACCGACGACTCGTCGACGGTCCCCCGGACGACGCCGCTCAGGTCCCGGCCGGGCAGCCGGTGGGTTTCGTCGTGGTGCCGGCCGACGCCGTCGGCGGCCTGCTCGGGGTCGATGCCGGCCAGTCCGAGGAGGGTCGGTACCAGGTCCACATGGCTGGTCGGGATCGACACCCCGGGACCACCGGACGGGATCCCGGGCCCGCGCACCACGAACGGTACCCGCACGGCCTCGTCGAAGGCGTTGAACCACTTCTGCACGAGGCCCCCGTGGGCCCCGAGCAGGTCGCCGTGGTCCGACGTGAACACCACGATGGTGTCATCGGCCATGCCACTGCGCTCGAGGGCGGCCAGGATGCGTCCGATGGCCGCGTCGACCAACGCGTGGAGGTGGTAGTAGAGGCGTCGGTAGCCGAGATCGGTGACGGTCGGGTACACCATCCGGTCCCACACCGCGGGGAAGGCGGACTGGCAGGGCGGGCGGCCGGCGAACGAGTCGGACTGCGACGGCGCCTCGGGAACCTGCGGCACGGTGTCGCCGGGCGGTCCGAACTGGAGCAATTGCTCCCAGCCGAAGCCGGAGAAGGCGATGTCATGGGGGTTCACGAAGGAGGCCACGGTCAGCCACGGACCCTCCGCCCGTGCGGTGACCAGGTCGTCGAACAGCTCGACCACCTGCTCGGCGAACACGCCGTCACGGACGGCGCCGCAGTCGGACTTCGCGGCACCGTGGGGCTCACGGCCGATCCACCCCGAGAACCCGAAGGGGTCCAGTCGGTCGGCCTTGCGGTACGCCTCGACACCGGCGGCCAGCGGTCGCCCTTCGTCGTCCGAGCTCATCAGGCCCTCGTGGGTGCCGGGGATGTCGAGGTTGGCGTGCGACACGTGCCACTTGCCCCGGTAGTGGGTCCGGTAGCCGCCGGCCCGGAACCAGTCGCCCAGGGTCGGAACCGCGTCCGGGTCGAGCCAGTGCATGCCCGGGTCGGTGGGGTGTTTGGCCGTTCCGTCGGTGGACGACACGCCGTGCAGTGACGGGTACTGGCCTGTGAAGAGCGTGGCCCGGCTCGGTGTGCAGGCGGTGGATCCGGCGTAATGGCGGTGGAACTCGCGCCCCTGGGCCCGGATCGACTCGCGGGCGGTGAGCTGTGAGGTACGGAACGCCCGGACGTCCGCCGACTCGTACGGAGGCGGGTACCGCTCCTCGTCCGTCATGATCAGCAGGATGTTGGGGCGGTCCATGGGGGCCACACTATTGGCGGCATCGGTGCCCGTGCGCCTGGCCCGGCACCCCCTGCGCGACCCCCGCCCGGTCAGGCCGGGTCAGGCCCGGTCAGGCCCGGCTGGACACCTCCTGGACCAGCCACCCGTTGCCGTCGGGGTCGTGGAACTCGAAGAAGGTGTTGTAGTCGCGACGCTCGGGGTCGGGGCCGTCTTCGGGACGCCCCTCGACGTAGTGGACGAGCGGACCGGCATCGACGCCTCGTCCGACCACGTCGGCCCGGGCCTGCTCGATGTCGGGTACGACGAGGTGGAGACCCTGGAGTGTGCCGGCTGCGTCCGGGTTGGCCATCAGGGCCACGGCGCAGGCGGATCCCGGCGGCGACGCCTGGATCACCCGGAAGTGCTCCCCGGCGCGGTGGTCGACGATGAGGTCGAAGCCCATGGCGTCCACGTAGAAGGTCTTGGCGCGGTCCTGATCGGCCACGGGTACGACCACGAGCTCGAGCTTCCAGTCCATCGGGGCCTCCTCGTCGGTTGCGGGTCCCCAGACTAGGGGACGGCGCGCACGCCCTTCACCACGAGATAGACGGCGAACACGGCCTCGATGACCGTGCCGATGGTCCGTGCGTTGCGCCCCACCCACCGGTGCGTCACATCGAGGGCGTGGTCGGCCCGGTCACCGAGCACCTGGGCGGCCACCACCGGCACCAGCACCGGCAGGAGGACGATCAGGTACAGGACGACGAAGGCCGCCGCTCTGGCGGTGGTGTCGGCGGTCGAGTGGGTGATCTCGTGGACGGCCGCGAGCACGAGGAGGAGTGTCGAGAAGTTCACGACCATCCCGACGGCACCCACCCCGACGAACCAGCTGGGCGGCGCCGTGGTCAGGCGCTCCGAGATCTTCGACGTGTGGCGCTCGCCGACCGTCGGTCTGCGGACCCGGGATCGGATCGCCAGGCCTGCGAGCAGCACGCCGGAGGCGATCAGGACGACCGCGTCGGTGACCGACTTGTGTCCGTGGCTCGGCCGCACCCGGGCCAGGGCGGTGGCGCACAGCAGGGAGAAGGCGGCGAGCACCAGCGCGGATCCGGCGACGAGGGCCCAGGCCCGGGCGAGGCGGCTCGTGGGGCTGGACAGGACGATGAGCTGGAGCGCCAGCAGCGTGGGACTGACCGCCGCACCCACGGCCAGGGGCAACACCGCGGCCAGCAGGTTCCCCATCGGTCCAACCTATCCCCGCGCCGCGCTCCCCCCGGCGACCTCGTACGCCGGCCACCCCCGGGACCGACGGACGACCGGGCGGATTCCACCAGGTGGCGGGCGGATTCCACCAGGTGGGAAGGGGCGTGGGCCGTAGTGACCGGAGGGGTGTCGCGGCGGGGCCGGACAGGATCCCGCAGGTTCGGCGACAACGGCTGTAACGCCGGACGCCCCCCGGTCGTTTAACGATGAGGGGTCCGCCGCGCTCGTTCCTTGAGCAGCCCGGCCGGGCCCCGGGCACAGGCCGGATTCGTCGAGGACCGCACTCCTGCGGAGCAAGGACGTCAAGAAATGAAGCGAGCAGCACTCGTCATCGTCGCCGGGCTGACCGTGGTCGGTGTCGGCACCGTCGGCACCGCCGGCGTGGCCTCGGCCACGAAGTCCAAGGCCCCCGCGGTCAAGTCGATCTCCCCCGAACACGGGCCGGTCACCGGCGGAACGATGGTGGACATCCACGGCAAGAATTTCGGCGGCGTCAGCGCCGTCTCCTTCGGGTCCACGCCGGCCACCTCGGTCACGGCGGTGAACCAGGGTGAGGTCATCGCGGTCGCTCCTGCCGGCACCGGCACGGTCGACGTCACGGTGACCACGCCGTCCGGCACGAGCGCCGTCCTGGCCGCCGACGAGTTCACCTATGTGATCACCCCGTCGATCCAGAGGGTGGGCCCCCGGGCGGGCACCACCCTGGGTGGCAACAGGGTCACCATCGTGGGCGCCGGCTTCACCTCGGCCACCACGGTGACGTTCGGTTCGGTCGCCGCCACGAGCTTCACCGTCGAATCCGACCAGGAGATCCTCGCCGTGTCGCCACCCGAGTCCGCTGGGACCGTCGACGTCACCGTGACCGCACCCTCGGGCACCTCGCCGGTCGATCCGGCCGACGTCTACGGCTACTCCCTCAAGGTGCCGACGGTGACCTCGGTGGCCCCCGACAGCGGACCCGCGGCCGGTGGAACGGCGGTCACCATCAGCGGCCGGCTGTTCCGGCACTCGTCGGCGGTCGACTTCGGGACCACCCCGGCGACCAGCTTCACGGTCGTCAACTCCAAGGAGATCACCGCGGTGGCGCCCGCCGGCACCGGGACGGTCGACGTGACCGTGACGAACGAATCCGGGACGAGCGGCCTCAGCATCCCGGCCGACCAGTTCACCTACACGGGCGACTGACGGTCGACCGGGCACCGGCCGGCGCTCCGGGCGTCGGCCGGGGGGCCGAAGGCCCCCCGGGTCTCAGGGCGCCGTCAGTTCGCCGTGGTCGCGGCAGCGGGCGCGGTAGCCGGCCGGCGTCACGGTGACGGTCAGACGTCGGCCGCAGGCGCCGCAGAACCGGGGCGGGTCGAGCGGGCGACCGCAGCCGGTGCACGACGTCAGACCGCAACCCGTGCAGTGCGGCGCGGTCACCACGGGGACCGGTTCCACCGTCGACCGGTCAGAGGACGCCGGTCAGGGCGCCCACCGGCATCCGCAGGTCGGACAGCATCTGCAGGTCCTCGTCGGCCGATCGGCCGAGTGTGGTCAGGTAATTGCCCACGATGAGCGCGTTGATGCCCGAGGTCATCCCCATCGACTGGAGCTCCCGGAGGGTCACCTCGCGGCCACCGGCGTAGCGGAGGATCACCCCGGGTAGACCGAGCCGGAAGAGGGCGATCCAGCGGATGGCCTCCCAGGCGGCCACGGGCTGCTCGGCGCCGAGCGGGGTCCCGGGCCGTGGGTTGAGGAAGTTGAGGGGCACCTCGGTGGGATCGAGCTCCTGGAGCTGGGTGAGCAGCTCGATGCGCTGCCCGTCGGATTCCCCCATGCCGATGAGGGCACCGCAGCAGAGCTCCATGCCGTGGTCCCGCACGAGGCGGCACGTCTCCTCACGCTCCTCCCACGTGTGGGAGGTCACCACGGAGGGGAAGAACGACCGGGACGTCTCGAGGTTGTGGTTGTAGCGGTGGACGCCACCCTCGGCGAACCGACGGGCCTGCTCGTCGGTCAGCAGGCCGGCGCTGACGGCCACGTTGAGGCCGGTGCGCTCCCGGACCATCGGGACCAGTTCGAGGATGCGCTGCATGGTCCGCTCGTCGGGTCCGCGCACGGCCAGCACGATGCAGAACTCGGAGGCCCCGGCGGCTCTGGTCTCCTCGGCGGCCCGGAGCACCTCGTCGGTATCGAGGAACGGGGTGGCCTTCACCGGGGTGTCGAACCGCGACGACTGCGAGCAGAAGTGACAGTCCTCGGGGCAGCCGCCCGTCTTGGCCGACAGGATGCCCTCGACCTCGACCTCGGGACCGCACCAGGCCAGACGAACCTGGTGGGCGAGGGCCGCCAGCGAGGTGACGTAGGCGTCGGGCAGGGCGGCCAGGTCAGCCAACTCCCCGCCGGTCAGCAGGCGGCGCTCGTCGAGCAGGGCGGCCTCGGCGGCGTGGAGGCGCGCCCGGGCCGCCGCCGGCTCGATGGCGGGACGCTCGGGCTCGCCGCGACGGGGTGGCGAGAGGGTGACGGGGGAGGGCGTGGTGTCTCCGGACATGGCTGCAACGGTAGTGGCCCCGGCGGCCGACCCGGAAACCGGCTCACGGGCGCGGGCCCACCGAGTGGCGACGTCAGGCGGCGGGGGTCGGGTCGTCGAAGACCGGCGGCCGCTTCTCGCGCAGGGCGGCCACGCCCTCGCGGTAGTCGGGCCCGGCCATCATCGGGTCGAGCAGGGCCTCCGCGGCCCGGACCGCCTCGGCGGCGGACAGGTGGAACGCCTCGTAGACCTGGCGCTTGGAGGCCGCCAGCGAGGCGGGGGAGACCGAGGTGGCCAGCATCCGTGCGTACCCGTGGACGTGGTCGAGCAGATCGGGCCCGTCGACCACGGCGGTGACGAGGCCGAGCGCGTGGGCCTCGTCGGCATCGAACGTCCGGCTGGACAGGATGAGGTCGAGTGCCCGGGGGAGGCCGATGAGTCGCGGCAGCAGCCAGGCCAGGCCGAAGGCGCAGGGAAGACCGAGCTTGCCGTGGGCCGTCGTGAACCTGGCCCCCCGGGCGGCGAACCGGAGGTCGTGGTAGCAGGACAACGCGAAGCCGATCCCCGCCACCGGACCGTTGACGGCGGCCAGGATCGGCTTGTCGATGCCGAAGTGGTAGGCGAGCTCGGCGTCGAATTCGGCGCGGACCCCGTAGCCCGGGGTGGCGAGGTCCTCCGGCGCGCCGGAGTCGTAGGCCCCTCGCTCGGCGTGGGCGGCGAGGTCGTCGGACTCCGCACCGGCACAGAACCCGCGGCCGGCGCCCGTCACGACGATCACCCGCACCGACGGGTCCGCGGCGGCGGCCGCGAGGTGGGTCCGGTACTCGGCGTTCATGGTCGCCGTCCACGCGTTCAGGCGCTCGGGACGGTCCAGGGTGATGGTGGCCACCCGGTCGGCCACCTCGTAGCGGGTGACCGAGGTCGTAGGGGTGCTCATGCGGGGAGTTCGTGTCGTGCAGGGCGCCGCCCGGTCGGGGGAGGGCGGCGCCCTGCCCCCGTACGCGCCGGGTGGCTGGACCTGCTCAGTACCGGTAGTGCTCGGGCTTGTAGGGGCCGTCCACCGGCACGCCGATGTACTCGGCCTGCTCGGGCGTCAGTGTGGTGAGCCGCACGCCGAGGGCGTCGAGGTGGAGCCGGGCGACCTTCTCGTCGAGGTGCTTCGGCAGCAGGTACACCTTGTTCTCGTAGCCGCTCTCGTTCGTGTAGAGCTCCATCTGCGCCATGGTCTGGTTGGTGAAGGAGTTCGACATCACGAAGCTCGGGTGGCCGGTGGCGTTGCCCAGGTTGAGCAGCCGGCCCTCCGACAGGATGATGACGGCCTTGCCGTCGGGGTACACCCACTTGTCGACCTGGGGCTTGATGTTGACCCGCTCGATGTCGGGGGTGGCCATCAGGCCAACCATGTCGATCTCGTTGTCGAAGTGGCCGATGTTGCCCACGATGGCCTGGTGCTTCATGCGGGCGATGTCGTCCGACGTGATGACGTCCTTGTTGCCCGTGGTGGTGATGAAGATGTCGGCGGTCTCGAGCATGTCGTCGAGGGTCGCCACCTGGTAGCCCTCCATGGCCGCCTGGAGGGCGCAGATCGGGTCGATCTCGGTGATCACCACGCGGGCGCCCTGGCCCCGGAGTGACTCGGCGCAGCCCTTGCCCACGTCGCCGAAGCCGCAGACCACCGCGACCTTGCCGCCCATCAGGACGTCGGTCGCCCGGTTGATGCCGTCGATCAGCGAGTGCCGGCAGCCGTACTTGTTGTCGAACTTCGACTTGGTGACGGCGTCGTTGACGTTGATGGCCGGGAAGAGCAGCTCCCCCCGCTCCTGCATCTCGACGAGGCGGTGGACGCCCGTGGTGGTCTCCTCGGAGACGCCCTTGATGCCGTTGGCGATCGACGTCCACCGGGTCGGGTCCTCGGCCAGGCTGCGGGTCAGCACCGACAGCACCACGGCGAACTCCTCGGAGTCGGCGGTCGACGGGTCCGGCACGGCGCCGGCCTTCTCGAACTCGACACCCTTGTGGACGAGGAGAGTGGCGTCGCCGCCGTCGTCGAGGATGAGATTCGGACCCTCGCCGCCCGGCCAGCGGAGGACCTGCTCGGTGCACCACCAGTAGTCCTCGAGGGTCTCGCCCTTCCACGCGTAGACCGGGACGCCCTTCGGGTCGTCGACGGTCCCGTCGGGCCCCACGGCCACGGCGGCCGCCGCGTGGTCCTGGGTCGAGAAGATGTTGCAGCTGGCCCACCGCACCTCGGCGCCGAGGGCGGTCAGCGTCTCGATCAGGACGGCCGTCTGGATCGTCATGTGGAGTGAACCGGTGATGCGGGCGCCGGCGAGGGGCTTGGCGGCGCCGAACTCGGCGCGCATCGCCATGAGGCCGGGCATCTCGTGCTCGGCGAGCACGATCTCCTTACGGCCGTACTCGGCCAGCGACAGGTCGGCGACCTTGAAGTCGTGGGTGCGTGTCTCGTTGGACATGGTGGCTCCTTCGTCGTACCGGTCCCGTCGGGGGCGGTGGTCACCGGGCGGGGCCCTCCGGCCTGCCCGCGTGCGTCCGGCCCCTCCGTCGGCCGTGGCCCCAGGTCCGAATCGCTGCGAAGCATGTTAGTCCAGGGTCCCGTCGGTCCACCCGGGCACGGCCGGGGGCACGGGTCGTCGGCCACGGCGACCCGTCGGTCCGTCGCCCGATCCACCGTCACACCGCTCCCCCTCCGTCGCCGGGTGTCCTGTTAGCCTCGGCCCGTCACGCCGGCCGGGTCCGCCCGACGGGGAGGCGTGCGGGAACGGTAAGGGGACATCCGTGGGACGAAGCGTGCTGGGCTCGATCGGGAGTCGAATCGGTGGGGGGAGGCTCCGCCGGCCGGCGGTGGGGATCGTCGCCTGCGTCCTGGGGGCGGGGCTGCTGGCCGCCTGCGGCTCGTCCTCGTCGTCGAGTTCGACGACGGCGGCCACCGCGAGCGGGAAGGTACTGCTGGTCGGGACGTTCCACGGACATGCCGGCTCGTACACGACGATCCAGTCCGCGGTGGACGCGGCCAAGCCCGGCGATTGGATCCTGGTCGCTCCCGGTGACTACCACGAGACCGCGGACAGCACCCTGCCCACGGACCCCGCCCACGGTGACGACGGCGGCGTCATGATCTCCACGGCCGACGTCCACCTGCGGGGCATGAGCCGCTCCGGCGTGGTGGTGGACGGCACCAAGCCCGGCTACGGGCAGTGCAGCTCCGACCCTGCGGCGCAGACCTACGGCGCCGTCGGCTCCGACGGCAAGACGGTGGGGCGCAACGGCATCGTGGTGTGGAAGGCCGACGGGGTCTCGGTCGACAACCTGACCGCCTGCAACTTCCTCGCCGGGTCGGGCGACTCCGGCAACGAGGTGTGGTGGAACGGCGGCGCCGACAGCGCCACCATCGGACTCCACGGCTACGAGGGCAGCTACCTCACCGCGACGTCGACCTTCTACGGCGACGAGAACTCGGCGGCCCAGTACGGCATCTTCTCGTCCGACTCGGCCGGGCCGGCCACGTGGACCCAGACCTACGCCAGCAACTTCAACGACTCCGGTGAGTACGTCGGGGCCTGCCAGCAGGTCTGCGGCATCACGATCAGCCACGCCTGGCTCGAGTACAACGCCCTCGGCTACTCGGGCACCAACTCGGGCGGGGCGATCGTGTTCGAGAATTCGCAGCTCGACAACAACAAGGACGGCTTCGACACGAACACCCAGATCGCCGGTGACCCACCGGCGCCGCAGAACGGCGACTGCCCGGACGGCGGCACCAGCCCGATCACCCACACCCACTCCTGCTGGGTGTTCCAGGACAACAACGTGCACGACAACAACAACCCGAACGTACCGGAGGCCGGCACGGCGGGCCAGGGGCCGACGGGCACCGGCATGACCCTGTCGGGCGGCCGCAACGACACGGTTCAGGACAACACGTTCTCCAACAACGGGGCGTGGGGCTTCCTCATGATCCCCTACCCGGACTCGAGCACGCCCGAGTACAACCAGTCGTGCTCCGGTACCGGCGGGGTCGAGTCGGGGACGTTCGGCTGTGTCTACGACCCGATGAACGACGCCCTGCTGAACAACCACTTCACGAACAACGGCTACTTCAAGAACCCGAGCAACTCGGACTTCGGCGAGCTGACCCTCAACGGTGGCCAGCCGTCGAATTGCTACCGCGGCAACACCGCGCCGAACGGGAGCTCGCCGACGAACCTGCAGGAGACCAAGCAGACCTGCGGCGGTACGACGACGTCGGCCGACATCGGCTCCGACCTGCTCGGCCAGGTGCTGTGCGACACCGGGAACGGTCCCTGCACCTCGGGCATGGTCTACCCGCAGACGACCAAGGTCGACATGCACCCGTTGCCCTCGGGTCTCCCGTCGATGCCCAATCCGTGCGATGGCGTGCCGGCCAACGCCTGGTGCCCGGGGGGCAAGCCGGTCTGACCCGGTCCGACTCCCGGGTCGGGACCGGGCACCGCTACTCGAGGATGTCGTCCGCCGGCGGACGGATGGGCGAGGTGTCGAACACGGCCAGGTAGGGGGTCGGGTCACCCTCCCACGGCAGGGCGGCGATCTGTGCCGTCGAGCGGCGGCCGGTCAGTGCCCGGCTCACGGTGAAGGTGTCGGCCTCGAGCCGCAGCCGATCCCCGCCCGGGCCGACGACGACCGTCACGTCGGGCGTCACCAGCTCCACGCCCGCCAGCCCACGCTCCTCGGCGAGCCGGCCGAGCGAGGCGGCGATGAACTCGATGCCGATCTGGACACTGGCTGCGTCACGGGCGCCGGGGCGCACGAGGGCGCCGCGGACGTCCTGTTCGTGGGCGCCCGAGTCGAAGACGATCTGGGCGGCGATGGCCTCGGGGAAGCCGCTCGCCGACGCCTCGAACCCCGGCCCGACCTCGTTCCACGCCGCCACGGTGGCCGCCAGGCCGAGCGGGGCGAAGCGCTCCACCTGGGACGCCGTCCAGGCGTCGGTTCCGGCACCGTCCACGTTGCCGTCGGAGACGTCCCTCGCCACGCCGTAGACGTGGGCGGCCAGGTCGGCGACCGACCAACCCGGACAGGCGGGCACGGCCGTGGCGGCCGCCGTGTCGTCGTCGACATCGGCGAGGACGACACTGAGCCGCTCCCGCATGTCGGTGTAGGCGGCCATGCTCTCTGCGGACGTGCGCACCGGTGACGCTCCTCGGTTCGGGCCCCGGGGCGGGGCGTTCGCCCCACCCTAGGGTCCGACGGAACGGCGAGCCGGGGTCATCACGACGGGTGGACCGCACGGGGCGCCGACCGTCGTAGTTGACCAAGTTGGTCAACTTTTGCCAGTATCGGGTCCCGTCAGTGCCGGTCCTCCGTGGACCGCACGTCACACCGTCGAAGGAGTCGCACCATGTCCGAGTGGGGATTCGAGACCCGCCAGATCCACGCCGGGGCCGCTCCCGACCCGACGACCGGCGCCCGCGCCACACCGATCTACCAGACCACCAGCTACACGTTCCGCGACACCGCCCACGCGGCCGCCCTCTTCGGCCTGTCGGAACTGGGCAACATCTACACCCGGATCATGAACCCCACCCAGGCGGTGTTCGAGGAGCGGATCGCCGCCCTCGAGGGCGGCGTGGCCGCCCTGGCCGTGGCGAGCGGACAGGCCGCCGAGTCGATCGCCCTCCTCAACCTGGCCGAGAACGGCGGCCACGTGGTGTCGTCGGCCTCGCTCTACGGGGGGACCTACAACCTCTTCCACTACACGCTGCCCAAGCTCGGCGTGGAGGTCACGTTCGTGGACGACCCCGACGACCTCGACGCGTGGCGGTCTGCCATCCGTCCGAACACCAAGGCGTTCTACGCCGAGACCCTGGGCAACCCGAAAGGTGACGTGCTCGACTTCGCGGGCGTGTCCGCCATCGCCCACGAGCACAAGTTCCCGCTCGTCATCGACAACACCCTGGCCACGCCCTACCTGTGCAATCCGCTGGCCCACGGGGCCGACATCGTCGTGCACTCGGCCACCAAATTCATCGGCGGCCACGGCACCTCGATCGGCGGCGTGATCGTCGACGGTGGCACCTTCGACTACGAGGGCAGCGGCCGGTTCCCCGGATTCACCGAGCCGGACCCGAGCTACCACGGCCTGGTCTTCGGCGACCTCCCCGACCCGCTGTTCCCGGCCCGGTTCGTGCTCAAGGCGCGCCTGCAGTACCTCCGCGACCTCGGTCCCGCGGTCACGCCGTTCAACTCGTTCCTGTTCATCCAGGGTGTCGAGACCCTCAGCCTCCGCATGGAGCGCCACGTCCAGAACGCCGCGGCGGTGGCGGCCTGGCTCGAGGCCCGCGACGAGGTGGCGTGGGTCGCCTACCCGGGTCTGGCGTCCAGCCCCTGGCACGCCCGCCAGCAGCAGTACCTACCGCGTGGTGGCGGGGCCATCCTGGCCTTCGGCATCGACGGGGGCGCCGACGCCGGTCGCCGGTTCATCGAGGGTCTCGAGCTGTTCAGCCACCTGGCCAACGTCGGGGACGTGCGCAGTCTCGCCATCCACCCGGCCTCGACCACGCACTCGCAGCTGACCGAGGCCGAGCAGGTCTCCACCGGCGTCACGCCGGACCTGGTCCGGCTGTGCATCGGCATCGAGTCGGTCGAGGACATCCTGGCCGACCTCGAGCTCGGGTTCGCCGCAGCAAAGGGGGCGTGACGGACGCTCCGGCAGCGCTGTCCTGGCAGCCCGGCGACGAGCCGGGCCGACGTCGCTTCGCCAGGCTGGCCGAGGGGGAGGGCGGGCTGCGGCTGGAGGGCGGTGCCACCCTCCCCGGGGTGACCGTCGCCTATGAGTCCTGGGGGACCCTGGATGCGGCGCGCTCGAATGCCGTGCTCCTCCTGCACGCACTGACCGGCGACTCGCACGCCGCCGGCCCGGCCGGTCGCGGGCACCCGACCCCGGGGTGGTGGGACCCGCTGATCGGCCCGGGCGCGGCCATCGACACCGACCGCTGGTACGTGGTGTGCCCCAACGTCCTCGGTGGCTGCCAGGGGACCACGGGGCCGTCGTCGCCCGCACCGGACGGGGCCCCCTGGGGCTCGCGCTTCCCGAGGCTGACCATCCGCGACCAGGTGTCCGCCGAGGTCCTGCTGGCCGACCACCTCGGCATCGACCGGTGGGCGGGCGTGGTGGGCGGATCGATGGGCGGCATGCGGGTGCTCGAATGGTGCGTCGGCCAGCCGGACCGTGTCGACCGCGCCGCCGTGCTGGCCGTCGGGGCCTCGGCCACCGCCGAGGAGATCGCCCTGTGCTCGGTCCAGTGCCGCGCCGTGCGACTCGACCCCGACTTCCAGGACGGTGACTACTACGGCACGGGCCGGGAGCCGGTGACCGGCATGGCCCTGGCTCGGGGGATCGGCCAGATCACCTACCGCACGGGGGCCGAGTTCGACCTCCGGTTCGGCCGCCGCCCCCAGGGCGAGGAGGACCCCCTGTCGGGCGGTCGGTTCGCCGTGGAGTCGTACCTCGCCTATCAGGGCGAGAAGCTCGCCCGGCGCTTCGACCCCAACTCGTACGTGGTGCTGAGCGAGGCGATGAACCGCCACGACATCGGGCGGGGACGGGGCGGTGTGACCGCAGCCCTGGCACGGGTGACCGCACGGGTCGAGGTGGCGGGCATCGACACCGATCGGCTCTATCCCCTGGCGCTGCAGCAGGACCTGGCCGGGCTGCTCCCCGGACGCCGCGCCTGCACGGTCATCACCTCCGAGTTCGGTCACGACGGCTTCCTGCTCGAGGCGGAGCAGGCGGGCGCGGTGGTGGCCGCCGCCCTCGGCGCCTGACCGGGCCGGGGACCCGGGCGCGGCGGTCCCGGGCAGGCTGCGGCGAGTGGGCCGGGGTGGGCGGCCCCTTGTAGGGTGGGCGCAGGCAGGGGATCCGGCCAGTGGCACCCCCGACGCCAGGACGACGGACACGACGACCGACACCGAGGCACCGTGGGGCACGAGGGACACAGTTTCGAGGCGGTGGAGGCGGTCGTGGCCAATCCGTTCCCACCCGGGACCGATCCTGAACTGGTCCGCCTCCCGGCCGTCGCCCGGGTGCGTTCCCCCGAGGACACCGAGGAGAACCACCTGCGCTACTGGCAGGCCCATCTGTGGGAGACCCTCCTCCGCTACCGCCGGGGCTACCGTGATCCCGCCTGCCCGGACCGGCTGCGCGCCGGCTACTTCGAGGTGGACCAGGCGGCCGTGCAGCTGGCCGAGCGGGCCACCTCCGGCTTCCCACTCAGTCCGATCGACTCCGTGGGCTGCCATTCGATGCTGAAGGAGCTCCGGGCCGGTGCGTTGGGCCTCGAGGCCACGGTCGCCGCGCTGTCCGAAGGGGGCGCGCTGTCCGACCGTGGCGCCGTGCCTGGTCCGGACGACTGGGTCCCCCCGGCGGCAACCGGGCCGGGCGTGATCGGCACGGACGTCGACGACCGGACCTCGGCCCCCCGGTCCGGCGAAGCGCCGCTGACCCGGGACCTGTACATGCGCCCGCCACCGGCGTCCTCGTCGAAGGGCTTCGACCTCAAGCTCAGCCTGCGCGGCGTCCGGGGCATGCGTCGCAACCGGTCGCTGGCCGGCGACGCGGCCCACGAGGTCGTACCGGAGGGCTGATCCGGCCGCACGGCGGTACGGCCGGCACGGCTGAACCGGCGGAACCGGCTGACGCGCTCAGCGCGCGGCGTACCAGGCGGCCAGGCGGCCGAGCCCCTCGTCGACATCCACCTCAGGTCGCCAGCGCAGGACCCGCTGGCTGGCGCGCTGGTCGAACCAGTGCGCCACCGACAGCTGGCGGGCGGCGAAGTGGGTCAGCGGCGGCTCGTCACCGGGCCACATGCGGCCGACGAGTCGGCCGACCACGGACGCCACCGGCGCGGGCACCGATCGGATCGCCTCGTCGAGCCCGGCCGCCCGCAGGATGCCCTCGACGAGTTCCACCAGTGGTCGGGGGTCGTCACCGGTGACGACCCAGGGGCACCCCCAGGCCTCGTCGGTGTCCGCCGTGCGGTCGAGTCCCGCCACGACCGCGGCAGCGGCGTCGTCCACGTAGGTGGTGTCGACGAGGGACCGTCCGTGGTCGGGCAGGGCCAGGCGCCCCTGGCGGGCCCGTTCCACGATCCGACCGATCAGCTGGGTATCGCCGGGACCCCAGACGAGGTGGGGGCGCAGGACCACGGTGGGCACGCTCGACCGTCGGAGTACCAGGCGTTCGGCCAGCGCCTTGGTGTGGGTGTAGGCGTCGTCCCCGGCGTAGCGCGCTTCCCCGGCCCCGGCGCCGACGGCCGGCCGGTCGTCGAAGGCCACCGACGGTGACGACACGTGGACGAGGCGCCCGCACGAGACGGCGGCGTCCACGACGTGCCCGGTGCCCACCACGTTGACCGCGTAGGCGTCGGCCCACGCCGGACGGGGGGCCACCAGCGCGGCGAGGTGGACGACGGCGTCGTGCCCTTCGGTGGCCGAACGGACCGCGTCGCCGTCCCGCACGTCGCCCAGGACGTCGGCGGCGCCCGTGTCGCTCGGTCGACGTTGGAAGCAGGTCACGGCGTCGCCCCGCGCCAGCAGCTGCCGGGCGACGGCGCTCCCGAGCAGGCTCGACCCGCCGGTGACCAGGACCTTCACCGTCCGGCCAGCAGCCGTCCGGCATCGACCGCCAGTGCCGTCCGGTCGATCTTCGACTCGTGCCGTCGGTCGACGGGCAGCCGACCCACCAGGACGGCGGCCACCGCGACCGGTGCGCTCGCCCGAACCACGGCACGCAGGTCCGCCCCGGCCACCTCGAGGCCGTCCGGCCCGTCCACGACCAGGCACACCACCTGCGCACCCGCCGGGCCGATGCCCACGGCGGCGACGGACCGGGCCACAGCGGTCCGGACGGGCTCCTCGACCGCCACACTGGCCAGCGGGCCGCCGGCGGTGTCGAGTACATGGGTGCGGCGGCCCAGGTGGAACACCAGCCCTCCGTGCACGTAGCCGACGTCGCCCGTGCGGTGGTAGCGACATCCGCCGACGTCGACCCAGGTGTCGGCGTCGGCCGTCCAGGCGGCGTCGTAGCCGTCGAACATCCACGGGGCTCGCACCAGCAGCTCGCCCCATGCGTCGCCGGGTACCGGGTCGGCGGGGTCGTCGAGCGAGGTGACCACCACGGAGCATCCGGGGACGGGCCGTCCGGTCGAATTCCCCCCCGACGGTCCGTTCGCCTCGGGCTCGGTGCCGTCGGTGACCGGAAGGCACTCGGTCATACCCCACGGCGTGCGGACGTCGCCGACGGTGACGGCCCGGACCCCTGCGACCAGATCGGGCGGGATCGGCGCGCCGGCCAGCATCACGAGGGCGATCGGGGCGGTCCGGCCGTGAGCGGTGGCCACGATCCGCCGGGCCGAGGCGGGGGACAGCCACGCCACGGTCACCGTCGCCCTGGCCGTGGCGGCCAGGAGCTCGTCGAACCCGAGGGCGGAGGGCCGCTCGACGGGGAAGTCGGGGCGCACACAGGTCATCTGCAGCGACGGCGCGAGCAGCATGAACGGCCCGAACGAGGTGGTGAAGGCGTCGCCCTGGCGCATGTCGAACAGGGGTCCGACCACGTCGCGTTGGGCGGCCAGTGCACCGTGCGTGTAGCGGACGGCCTTGGCCGGTCCGGTGGCCCCGGAGGTGTGGACGATCGCGGCGACATCGGTGGCCCGGAGCGGGACCGGGACGAACTCGGCGCCGGCCGGCCCCTCGGGCTCGAGGGCGGCGACGCCGGGCAGCCGGGTCCCCGGGGCCGGTCCCACCACCACCCGGGTGGCGCCCGGGGCGAACCGCAGGGCGGCGGACAGGCCCACCGTGACACGGGTACCCACCACGAACTTCGGCGCGGCGGCCCGCAGCAGTCGGCGGAGCTGGCGTACACCGGCGGATGCGTCGGCTACGACCGGCACCCCGCCCGCCTTCCACACGGCACCGGCGGCCACCAGCAGCTCGCAGCTGGGCGGCACCAGCAGTGACACGCGGTCTCCCGGACGGAGCCCGGCGAGCTGCAGGGTGCGGGCGCCCTGCGAGGACCGGCTGTCGAGGTCGGTCCAGGAGAGGGTCCCGTCCGGACCGTCATAGGCGAGGGAGGTGTCGTGACGGCGGGTGGCCAGCGAGTCGAGGACGGAGCTGAACGGCGCGGCGGGGTCGGTGTCCCCGGCGGGGTCGGTCACCGATCGACCGCGCTGGTCGGCCAGCCACCGGGCCACGACCGGGCCGACCGGTGCGTCGAGCGTGACCAGGTGGGCGGCACCGGCGAACCGCTCCACGTCGGCCCCGGGGATGCGCGACCGCAGGTCGGCGAGGAAGCGGTCGTGGAACACGGGGTCGCGGCCGCCCCACAGCAGCAGCGTCGGCACCTGCCGTTCGTCGAGGACCGCGGCACAGGCCTGGAGCGCCGCGTACGACGGGTCGCCCGGTCCCACCGGGATGTCGGCCACGAAGTCCCGGACCGCCTCGCGTCGCTCCGGCGTGCGGTACGGGGCGCGCAGGGCGTCGCGGTGTTCACGGGCGGTCATCCGTGCGGTCCCCTCGACGAACGTCGGCGTGCGACGGCAGACGAGGTCGACCAGTCGCCGCGCCACGGCGATGAGCGGGGGGACGGCGACGTCGTCGGGCTTGGCCACGGCGGTGTTGCCCAGGACGAGGGCCTCGGCCTGGAGCGGCCCGGAGGCACCGACCGCGATGGGCCCGCCCCAGTCGTGGGCCGCCAGGACGAGGGGGCCCTCCACCTCCTGGCGACAGAAGGCGACCAGCTCCGTGACCCGGTCGGCCAGCCGTCGGGGCCGGCCCCGCTCGGACCAGCCCATTCCCGTCTGGTCGACGGCGATCACCCGCCACGCCGGTGACAGCGTGGTCAGCAGGTCGCGCCACACGTAGCCCCACGACGGGTTGCCGTGGACGCAGACCAGCGTGCCGGCCGGACCCGGTCCGGTGTCCAGGACGTGCCAGTCCACCGGACGTCCGTCCGAGCCGTCGATGACGACACGCCGGGACCAGGTGGGATCGAGCCCCCAGTCGGACAGCTGGGCGGGCGTCGGGGACAGGACGGGCGCCGCCGGACCGCCGGCGGCGGGCGGGGAGTCGGGCACGCCTACCAGACGAGCTCGGCCGCGGCGCAGTTGAGTCCTGAGCCGATGCCCATCAACAGCACCCGATCGCCGGGCGAGAGCTCCTCCGCGATGGTGGACAACGTGTAGGGCACGGCGGCGGGGCCCATGTTGCCGAACTGGGGGTAGGTGAGCGGCACCAGGTCCATGTCGACCCCCAGGAGGTCGCACAGCCTGGTGGTGTGGACGGCGGACACCTGGTGCATGACGTAGCGGTCGCACGCCGTCCACTCCCACCCCGCCTCGACCGATGCGGCAAAGGCCTCCTTGGCGAGGGCGAGCCCGTTCTCGAGCAGCGCCGCGGTGTCGGTCCGCATGGTGTCGAGGTCGCCGACACACAGGTCGTGATGGACCGTGGCGGCCCGCGTGATCCCACCGAGGTAGCGGTGTGCACCCTCGCGTGGCCCGCCCATGACCATGGCCGCGCCGCCCGAACCGAGGGTCAGCGAGGCGAACTGGTCGAAGACGTCGCCCGCCGTCGCCGTCGGCTGGCGGAGTCGCTCGATGGTCGCCAGCTGGGTGTACCGGCTGCCCTCGCCGTCGACGATCAGCACCGTCCCCGCCTGACCGGTCTCGATAGCCATGGCGCCGACCTGCATGGCGTTGACGAAGCCCAGGCAGGCGTTGCCGAGGTCGTAGTTGACGCACTCGGGTCCGAGCTCCAGCCGGTGGTGCACCGAGCAGGCCACGCTGGGCTCCAGGTGGTGCTTGCAGACCGAGGTGGAGATGAGCAGGTCGACCTCGGCAGGGGCCACGTCGGCCAGCTCGAGGGCCCGGCGACCGGCCAGGGCCGCCGCCTCGTCGAACGTGACCGCCTCGGGCCACCAGCGGCGCTCGAGGATGCCGGCCACGGAGGCGAGCAGTCCGGGTCGGATGCCGCACCGCTCGAACGTGTCCGCCAGCTGTTCGTCGATCCAGGCCGACGTGACGACCTCCGGTGCCTCTGCGTGTCCCACACTCCAGATGGTCGAACGCGAGAATTCGGTACGGGGGCTCACCGGCCCAGGTTACGACCTCGGCGCCCGCGGTCCGCGCGACGTCGTCGGCCCCACCGGATCGCACCCGGAGTCCGCGTGTTTGGCCAGGTCAGGACCGGGCGCACCGGAGGCACCGCCGACGGGCGGCCCGGCCCCCGGCGACCCGCCGCCGCCCGACCGGCCGACGACCCCTGGTGCCCCGCTCGCCCACGTCGTACCCTCGGCGGCGACACCGTGCGGACGCACGGGGAGGGGACGGATCGGATGACCGTGGAGACACGACCGCTGTCGATGGCCGAGACGCCGCGGTCACCGGCGCCGCAGCCCTACCGCAGCGGGGCGCCGAACGTCCTGGTGATCGTCTTCGACGACCTCGGCTTCGCCCACCTCGGTGGCTACGGCTCGGACCTCGAGACACCGACCGTCGACCGGCTGGCCGCCCGGGGGCTCCGGTTCACGAACTTCCACACCACCGCCGTGTGCTCACCCACCCGCTCGTGCCTGTTGACCGGCCGGAACCACCACCGCGTCGGCATGGGCATGCTCCCCGACCTCCCGACGAACTTTCCCGGATATGCCAGCCACTTCCCGAGATCGGCGGGAACCCTCGCCCAGATCCTCCGGGCCGACGGCTACGCCACGTTCTGTGTCGGCAAGTGGCACCTCGTGCCCCGCGACGAACGCGACACCGGCCCCTACGGGATGTGGCCGACGAGCCTGGGCTTCGACCGCTACTACGGGTTCCTCAACGGTGAGACGAACCAGTGGACGCCCAACCTGGTGCGCGACACGAACCACGTCGAGCCGCCGAGGACCCCCGAGGAGGGCTACCACCTGGAGGCCGACCTGGCGGACAACGCCATCGCGTACCTCCGGGAGCTCCGCCTGTCCCATCCCGACCGCCCCTTCTTCCTCTGGTACGGCTCGGCCGCACCGCACGCCCCGCACCAGGTGCCCGACGAGTGGATCGAGCGGTTCCACGGCCGGTTCGACGAGGGCTGGGACGCCTGGCGCGAGGCGACCCATCGTCGACAGCTCGAACTCGGCATCCTTCCCGAGGGCACACCGCTGTCCCCCCGGCCACCGTGGGTGGAGGAGTGGTCGACGATCGACGAGCCCCGGCGTCGCCTCTACGCCCGCATGATGGAGGTCTGCGCGGCGTTCATCGCCCACGCCGACCACCAGGTGGGACGGATCCTCGACCACCTCGAGGCGACCGGCGAACTCGACCACACGCTCGTCCTGTGCGTCTCGGACAACGGTGCGTCTGCCGAAGGGGGACCCAACGGGACCTACAACCAGCTCGGCCACTACATCTCCGACGAGCCCGACGACATCGACGACGAACTCGCCCACTTCGACGACCTCGGCGGGTTCGGTTCGAGCGGCCACTACCCGTGGGGGTGGGCACTCGCCGGCAACACGCCCTTCCGCCGATGGAAGCGGTACACCTTCGAAGGCGGCGTCCGCGACCCGTTCGTCCTGGCGGGACCGGGCATCGGGGACCGCGGCGCACTGCGGCACCAGTACTGCCACGCCACCGATGTCCTGCCGACGGTCCTCGAGCTCTGCGGCATCGACCTGCCCGACGTGGTGGACGGCATCGGACAGATGAGCTTCGACGGGTCGACCCTGGTGCCGACCGTGCTCGACCCCACAGCACCCGACCCGCACCCCGTGCAGTACTACGAGTGCTGGGGGAGCCGCGCCATCTACCGCGACGGATGGAAGGCCGTCACGAACCACGTGAACCAGCTGACCGCCGCCGAACGCGAGCGCATCGTGGGCAGCCACGACTTCGCCACGGACCGCTGGGAGCTCTACGACACCCGGGTCGACCCCACCGAGATCGACGACCTGGCCGACGAGCGGCCCGAGCTGCTCGACGAACTGGTGCAGCTGTGGTTCGCCGAGGCCGACCGCAACCAGGTGCTACCGATCGACGACGGGCACATGACCCGGATCCGTCACATGCGCGCCCCGTGGACGGCACCTCGGCTGGCCTACCAGCTGCGCCCGGGTGACAAGGTCCACGAGGTGGTCGGGCCGAACATCGCCGGCGGGTTCCGGATGGTGGCCGCGTTCGACGGTGCGCTCCCTGTGGTCGAGACGGCGGTGCTGTGCGAGCAGGGCGACTGGAACTCGGGATGGGCCTGGTACCTGGCCGACGGGCAGTCCCGGTGGTGCCTGGCCGGGAAGGGCGGTGCCCACACCGTCGCCGCCGATCTTCCCGCCGGCAAGGCCGGCGGCGGCCTCCTCATGGCGGAGGGTCGTCTGGTCGACGGATCCCTCGAGGTCGTGCTGACCGGGGACGGCACCGAGCTGACCCGGGTCCTGCTCGACGTCCACCCCCCGCTGGCCTGGTCACCCGACGGTGCATTCCTGACGGTCGGCTACAGCAGGCCCTTCCCGGTGTGCACGGACTACCAGCCGCCGGCCCCGGCACCGCGGTCACTCGTCGGGGTGTCCATCACGGTGGGCCCGCTCGCCCCGGCGGACCCCGCACGGGAACTCGAGCGGATCATGCGCCACCAGTGAGGTCCCACCGGCCGGGCCGGGTGCTCACCGGCGGCTCGTCGCCGGACATGGCAGAGCGCCCGTCCCACACAACGGCGGGGACCGGGCGCTCGCCTTCAGTTGTACTCCGAGCCGGGAGGCCGCCGGGAGATGGCAACCGGTGGGGACATCCTCGCCCCGCCGCTGCACCGCTCCCACTGCGAGCCGCTTGCCGTGTACTACCCGGGCCTACCGGGCAACCGCCCGGTCACTCCCTCGACGCTCCCGCTCAGGATGAGGTACCTCGGTGCATTCTGCCCATCGGCAACCTCCTTCGGGATCCGCTCCGGATCCCTCTCCTCCAGTGTGCGCCCCGATCGTCGTTTTGTGAAGGGTCGAATTCCCCGGTGCGGCGTCGACCGGTGCCCGGTGCCGCCGGCACCCGGTCACGGTCCCGTCCCCTCCATGGCGATCAGCTCGTCGAGGAGTGCCTCCCAGGGGGCGTGCTCCCATCCCTCCTCCTCGCCGATACGGCGGGCCACCTCGACCGCCTCGTCGACCCATTGGATGCGCACGTCTTCGCCGACGATGGGCATCGGGCCCCGGGGTCCTGAGGTACCCATCCGGACCCCGAACCACAGGGCGCGCCACTGCCGATGGAGCTCGTGGACGCGTGCCCACCCGGGGTGGGACGGGTCCGTCCGGGCGGCGACCTCCATCGCCCACTCGGCACACCTCCGGGCGCGTCGGCCGTCGGCCTCCGACGTGGTTCCGGCGATGGCGGCGGCACGGCGCCCGAGCGCGGCCTGCTCGGAGGCCGGCAACAGACGCGCCGCGTTCCGGACGAAGATCTCGAGCATCGGCGACGGCGACACGGCACGGTCGGTGGAGGGCGATCCGTCAGGCGTCATGACCTCGTCACCACCTCGACGGTTCAGGGCTGGAGGCCCGGGTACGGGAGGGCGGCCAGGACGCCACCGCCGTTCACCTGCGGCCCCAGCAGCGGCGTGTCCGTCGCGGTCGCCGGGTCGAACCAGAAGAGCGTCTCCCCCGACCCGCAGGCCAACTGGGCGAGCAGCGCCAGCTGGGTCTGGTGGGCGCCGATGACCTGGACGCTGTCGGTCGCCCCCGGCACGGCGACCTTCGCCGTCGTGCCGTCCGGATTGCGCAGTGCGAGGTACTCCGAGCCGCAGCCCTCCAACGCCTGGACATAGGTGGCGGAGCCCACCTGCCAGGCATCGACGTCGCCGTAGTCGGGCGCCTGGGGATCGGTCAGCTGCGTGGCCGCCTGTCCGCCGACGGGGACGATCCAGAGCGAGGGCCCGGATGCACCACTCGACGACGGTGGCTGGCACGACGCGATCAGGTCGTCGGTGTCCCACCACCGGGTCGGGGTGCAGTTGCGTCCCGGGGGCCCGATCGCCCGGACGAAGGTCCCGTCGTTGGCCACCAGCGCCATCCCGCTCGTCGTGCCCACGACCAGCTGCGTTCCGTCGAGTCCGGATAGCACGGACGTCGACAGCGTGCCGAGTCCCGGGTAGCTGTCCGGGTAGCTGAGCTGGGTCGCACCCGACCACGAGGTGCGGACGAGCGTGGTCGGCGCCTGGTCCACGCCGGCGGTCCACACGAGGAGGGCCTGGCCGGTCGGCCTGGTGAACCTGGCCGAGGCGTTCTCGGACTGCGTGACGGAGTGCAGCACCCGGCCGGTCGTCAGGTCGAGGTCGTCGAAGGTGGAGCCACCGCTGCCACCGGGCTCGAGCAGCAGGACGCGACGCCCGTCACCCGACCAGTCGACCAGCGAATAGTCGGACGGTGCGGGCAGCGTGGTCACCCGGTAGCGGCCCCCGACGGGGTCGACCAGGTACACGGTCGTGGTCTGCCGCTCCCACCCGGCCGATCCGGATCCGGCAGCGACCGCGGCGTGCGGACCCCACAGGGCGACCATCCAGCCCGGGCCGACCTGCGCCCAGGGGATGGAGGACCCGGGTGACTCCGTACCGGCGGTGGCGAGGGCCGGGGTGGTCGTCGTGGCTGACGCCCGGACGACCGTGCCCGTCGAGCCGGGTGCGGCCGCGGTCTGCGGACCCCCCACCGAACGGGAACTGCACCCGGCCAGCACCAGGGCGAGTGCGGCCACCGCCACTCCCACCGCACCGGCCGTCGCACGCTGACGCATGGGCCACCTCGTTCCCTGTCGACCCCGGTGGCATCGTAGACACTGGGCCGACGCGGCGGCGTCACGGGACACGGGCCGGCGACGACGCCCATGGGGTCGTCGCGGGGGTGCGGGTCGCTGGGCGACGGGTCAGGCGGCGGCGCCCGTCGCGGCCAGCAGGCCGGTCCTCGGGCTGATCACCCCGTCGATGAGCCCGTACTCGATGGCCTCGTCAGGGGTCATGAAGTAGTCGCGGTCGATGTCGCGCATAACCTCGTCGACGGGCCGTCCGCTGTGGTGGGCGATGATCTCGCCCATCCGGCGGGTGAGGGCCAGGACCTCGCGGAGCTGGATCTCCATGTCGCTCGGCGCCCCACGGGTTCCCGCGCTCCCCTGGTGGATCATGATCCGCGCGTTGGGCAGGGCCAGGCGCTTCCCGGGCGCGCCGCCGCACAGGACCATCGCCGCCGCGGACATCCCCATGCCGACGCAGATGGTCGAGACCGCCGGTCGGACGTGCTGGATGACGTCGTAGATGGCCATACCGGCGTACGCCATTCCGCCGGGCGAGTTGATGTAGAGGTGGATGTCCTTCTCCGGATCCTGGGCCTCGAGGAAGAGCATCTGCGAGATGATCAGGTTGGCGACCTGGTCGTCGACCTCCTGGCCGAGGAAGACGATCCGCTCCCGGAGCAGGAGGGAGTAGATGTCGTAGGCGCGGTCGCCCCGACCGGACTCGTCGACCACCGTGGGGATCAGGCTGTGTCGTGGGTGCACCGGGACCTCCTCTGGCCTCCGGCGGGACCTCCACCGGATATCGCTGTCATGATATCTCATGGACGAGATATCATGACAGCGATAGTCTGACCGAGGCGTGCGACCCGGGACGCCGGGGGTGCCCGGACGAGGAGGGTGATGACCGAGCGACGTGAGTCGGTGTTCCCAGGGTTCCGTGAGCTGTCGGCGCGTCGGCAGGCTTTGAGCGACGAGCTGGCGGACCGGCGCCGCGCCCTCGGACTGTCCCAGACCGAGGTGGCGGCCCGGATGGGCACGTCGCAGTCGGCCGTGGCCCGGATCGAGAACGGGGCGTCGGACGTCCTCCTCTCGACGGTCGACCGGTATGCCACGGCGCTCGGACGGCGCCTGGACTGGACGCTGGCCGATGTGGCGACCGAGGGGTCCGAGGGATGACCGGCGAGGGGTCCGGTCCCGCGGCGGAGGTGGGGGACTGGCTGGAGCAGCGCCTGTTCGCCAAGCGCGTCGTGCAGCTGTCGGGGCCCCTCGACGACCAGGCGGCCACGGACGTCGTGGCCCGGCTGATGACGCTCGACGCCGTGGGAGACGAGGCGGTGGAGCTCCGAATCGACAGTGCCACGGGCACATCGGCGGCGGCGCTCGCCGTGGTGGACGTGATCGACCTGCTCGGCGTACCCGTCCGCGCGTTCGTGTCGGGACGGGTGCACGGTCCCGCGCTGGCGGTGCTCGCCGTGTGCGACCACCGCACCGTGGCCCTGCACGCGTCGCTGCGCCTGGCCGAGCCCGCCGTCGGGTTCCGGGGGAGTGCGCGTGAACTCGGCGCGTTGGCGGCGGCCCATCGGGACGAATGGACGGCGCTGTGCGGGTGCGTGGCCCGGGCTGCGGGTCGGACGGTCGAGGAGGTGGCCGCGGATGCGGCCGCCGGCCGGTTCCTCACGCCGGACGAGGCGGTCGAGTACGGGATCGCCGACGAGGTGGCCCGCCGGGATGCCGAGATCCGCCCGCTGCCGGTGCGCCGGATCGGCTTCCGGCCGGGAGGGCTGCCGTGACCGGCTGACGGTTGCCGGGACCTCCGCCGGGCAGGCCATCGGGGGCGACGGGGTGCGGTGGTCGGGTGCCCCGGAACCGGTGGGCCGGAAGTCCGACCGGCTACCCTGACCAGCGGCGCACCCGGACGCCCCGGGCGGCACGTCCCGGTTCCCGACCCGGTTCGCCCCACATCCGCAGACGGAAGGTTCCCCGAGATGGCGATCACCGACGCCGGCGACCACGCGGCACCGCCCCGGACCGCGGCGGCGCGGACCGTCGACCTGGTCAAGACCTACGGGACCGGCGAGGCCCGGGTCGACGCCCTGGCCGGGGTGACCGTGGCGATCGAACGGGCGAAATTCACCGCGGTGATGGGTCCGTCCGGATCGGGCAAGTCGACCCTGATGCACTGCATGGCCGGCCTCGACGCGCCGACGTCGGGACAGGTGTTCGTAGGGGACGAGGAGATCCAGCGGCTCGACGACGCCGGGCTCACCAGGCTCCGGCGCGACCGGATCGGCTTCGTGTTCCAGTCCTTCAACCTGGTCCCCACGCTCACCGCCAAGGAGAACATCCTGCTGCCCTCCGACCTGGCCGGCCGTGACGTCGACCAGGCCTGGTTCGACCACCTGGTCGACCAGCTCGCCATCCGTGACCGCCTCGACCACCTCCCCAAGGAGCTGTCGGGCGGCCAGCAGCAGCGGATCGCCTGTGCGCGGGCGCTCGTCGGCCGGCCCGACCTCGTCTTCGCCGACGAGCCCACGGGCAACCTCGACTCCAACTCCTCGTCCGAGGTGCTCGGCTTCCTGCGGCGCTCGGTCGACGACTTCGGCCAGACGATCGCCATGGTGACCCACGACCCCCGTGGCGCGGCCCATGCCGACCGCGTCGTGTTCCTGGCGGACGGACTGGTGGTCGCCGACCTCCAGGCGCCGACCGCCGACGCGATCCTCGAGCAGATGAAGGCGCTGAGCACCTGAGATGTGGCGGGCCACGGTCAAGGGCGTCCTGGCCCACAAGCTGCGCCTCGGCCTGACGGCACTGGCCATCGTGCTCGGCGTGATGTTCGTGTCCGGCACGCTGATCCTCACGGACACGCTGCACGCCACCTTCGACAGCCTGTTCGCCAACGTCTACCAGAACGTCAGCTTCGTCGTACGCGGCCATGCGGCCTTCACGGGGAACGGCGGGGCCGTCCGCAACCCGATCCCCGAGTCGGTGGCCGCCAGCGTGCGCGTCGTGCCCGGGGTGGCCGCGGCCAACGGCACGGCGTCGGGGTACGCCCAGTTCGTGTCCCACGACGGTAAGGCCGTGACCACCGGGGGCGCCCCGACGATCGGCACGTCCTTCGATCCCAACCCGTCGCTGTCCGCCCTCAAGCTCCGACAGGGCACGGCCCCCACGACCCCCCACCAGGTGGTGGTCGACGCCGGCACGGCGTCCAAATACCACTTCCGCGTGGGCGAGCAGGTGCGCATCCTGCTGATGGGGCCGTCGGAGACGTTCACCATCTCGGGCATCGCCCAGTTCGGGACGGCCAACAACCTGGCCGGCGCCACGATCGCCGCCTTCTGGCTTCCCACCGCCCAGCAGCTGTTCAACCGGGTCGGCCAGTACGACACGGTGAACGTGCTGGCCGCGCCGGGGGCGGACAAGGCCCAGGTCCAGCGGGCCATCGCCCGGACGCTGCCCCCGGGCGTGGAGGTGGTGACGGGTCAGACCGTGGCCGACGAGCAGGCCTCGACCATCAACAACGCCCTCGGGTTCTTCTCGACCGCCCTGCTCATCTTCGCCTTCATCGCCCTGTTCGTGGGCGGCTTCACCATCTTCAACACCTTCTCGATCATCGTGGGCCAGCGGACGAGGGAGCTCGCACTCCTGCGGATCCTGGGTGCGAGTCGGCGCCAGGTCTTCCGCTCGGTCCTGGCCGAGGCGGCCATCGTGGGACTGGTCGCCTCGCTGGTGGGACTGGGTCTCGGGGTACTGGCCGCCGTGGGCCTGCAGGCGCTACTGAAGGGCTTCGGGATCACCCTCCCGTCGAACGGACTCGTCTTCCAGACCCGCACCGTGGTCGCCGCGCTGGTCGTCGGGGTCGGTGTCACGGTGGTGTCGGCGATCAGTCCGGCCCGCCGGGCCGTCCGGATCGCCCCCATGGCGGCCATCTCCGACCAGGTCGCCGAGACCGACCAGTCGTCCCGGCGACGGGTGGTGACCGGCTCGTTGCTGCTGGCGGGCGGGGCCGTCCTCCTGGGCATCGGCCTGACCGCTCCGGCCATCCAACTGGTGGGCGTCGGGGCTGTCGCCGTGTTCCTCGGCGTGGGCATGCTGGCGCCGCTGGTCGCCCGGCCGATGTCGAGTGCCATCGGGCGCCCACTCGCCGCACTCCTCGGCCCGTCGGGCAAGTTGGGCCGGGAGAATTCGATGCGGAGCCCGAAGCGCACGGCCCAGACCTCCGCCGCACTGATGGTCGGCCTGGCCCTCGTCTCGACGATCGCCGTCTTCGGGGCGTCGCTGTCGCGGTCGGCCACCGCCAGCATCGACCAGGCGGTGCGCGCCGACTACATCGTCACCAGCGGTGGTGCCGGGGGTCCCGCGACCCAGATGAGTGATTCGGTGGCCACCACGGCGGCGACGATCCCCGGGGTGACCGCCGTCACGACCGTCTACACCGGCCAGTTCCTCCTCGGCGACTCGGTCGCCACCCTGGGCGGCGTCACGACCCCGCAGCTGTCGCGCACCATCAATCTGCGGATGCAGTCCGGCTCGGGCGAGCAGGCCCTCGCCGACGGCCAGCTGCTGATCGACACCACCACGGCCGAGGCCAAGCACCTGGTGGTGGGGGCCTCCGAGAAGGTCACGTTCGCCCGGACCGGGGCCACGTCCATCCGGATCGGCGGGATCTACGAGCCCAACGCCGTGTTCGGCAGCTACCTCGTCAGTGGCCGCTACTTCGCCGAGCACTTCGACAACCCCCTTCCCGTGGCCGTGCTGATCACCGCGGCCGGCGGCACGAGTGCGTCCGCGCAGGATGCGGTACGGACCGGCCTCACCCCCTACCCGAACGTGAAGGTCCAGACCCAGGCCGAGTTCAAGCAGACCCAGCAGGCCCAGGTCAACCAGCTGCTGGGGATCGTCTACGTCCTGTTGGCGCTGGCCGTGCTGATCGCCCTGATCGGCATCGTCAACACACTGATGCTGTCCGTCTTCGAGCGGACCCACGAGATCGGCCTGCTGCGGGCGGTCGGCATGCGGCGCCGGCAGGTCCGGGCCATGATCCGCTCCGAGGCGGTGATCCTCTCGATCTTCGGTGCGATCATCGGTCTCGTGCTCGGGACCGGTCTCGGGGTGGCCCTTTCCGCGGCGCTGAAGAAGCAGGGGATCACCGACATCGTGATCCCCTATTCGAACCTGGTCGTCTTCCTGGTGATCGCCGCGCTCCTCGGATTGGCGGCAGCCTCCTGGCCGGCCCGGCGGGCCGCCAAGCTCGACGTCCTGGCTGCGATCGCCGCCGAGTGACGCCGCGTCCGAGGTGGGCCCTACCGGAGCAGCCGTGACAGGCGCCGGTCGGCGAGCGTACGGCCGTTCGTCTGGCAGTGACTGCAGTACACGATCTCGTACGACTCGTAGGAGACGCGCATCAGCGGCTTCCCGCAACGCGGACAGGGTTGCCCGGCCCGGTTGTGGACGGCGAACCGTCGGCCCAGTTTGGGTTCGGACAGGCCACCCGTGCGGCCGCGTTCCTGGTCCAAGGCCTCGGCGAGGACCGAGCGGATCGTGGCGACCAGGGCCGAGCGCTGCTCGGCCGTGAGCGACCGCAGGGGGGTGAAGGGGGACAGGCCGACGGCGTTCAGCACGTCGTCGACGTAGCCCCGGCCGAGGCCGGCCAGGGTGCGCTGGTCGCGTAGCACCGTGTGGACCCGCCGGTTGGAGTCGCTGGTCAGGAGCAGGTCGGCGAACGCCTCGTCGTCGGGTTCGGGTCCGAGGGTCGCCAGGGGCCCGTCGTCGCCCGGGCCGAGCACCCACCACCCCGCCTTGCGTTGGCTTCCGTGCTCACGCACGAGGACGGCCGAGCCGTCGTCGAACCGGAGGCGCAGCACGCTGCCCTTGGGTCGGGTCGCCTTGGCCGCCGCCTCGATGTCGAGCCGACCGGCCTGGGACAGGTGGACGAGGATCCGGACACCGTCATCGAGGGCGAGCACCAGGTACTTGCCGCGTCGGCCGACGTCCGTGACCGAGTGGCCGACCAGCTCGTCCGGCCCGGGGGACACCGTCTTCAGCGCAGTGAACCCGAGCGGGTCGACCCCGGTGACGACGCGACCGGCGATGGCGGCGTCGAGGCGCTCGGCGAGGGCCTGCATCTCGGGAAGTTCGGGCATGGTCGACTCCACACGGCCGGTCGCAGGGGTCCCTGTCGCAAGGGACCCCTGTAGCAGGGGACCCTTGTCGCAGGAGTCCCGTGTCGCAGGGACCCTTCAGTATGCCGCCGGCCGCGGGCGGACGCGCCGGGGTCCGCAGCCGCCGGACGGGAGGACGCGGGGAGAAATCCGCGAGGGAGGTGAACGGATCACGTCCTCGGTCGGTAGTCACCCTCGATGACGAACCTCACAGCTGCACCCGACAAGCGACTCCCCCGACGACGAGGCCGCGGGCGGCTCCGAGCCCCGCTCCTGGTCATCCCGCTCCTCGCCGTCGGCGGTCTGGCGGCCGCCTGCGGGTCCTCACAGAGCTCGCCGACGACCACGAAGGCCACGTCGGGGGGTACCGGTGGATCGACCACGTCCCTCCGGCTGGCGGCGTCGACGCTCCCGTCGGTCGGATCCGTCCTGACCGGGCCGAACGGACGGACGCTCTACTACTTCACTTCGGACAGCTCGGGCGCCACCGCCTGCACCGGCCAGTGCGCCGTCGTGTGGCCACCTCTGGTGGTCCCGGCCGGGACCTCGCCGGTGCTGCCGTCGGGGGTGTCGGGCAGCGTGTCCACAGCCAGTCGACCGGACGGATCGACCCAGGTCACCTACCAGGGTCACCGGCTGTACTACTACGAGGGCGACACCGCTCCCGGAACGGACAAGGGCCAGGGGGTCGACGGCACCTGGTTCGTGCTGAGCACCTCCGCATCGGCGCCGATGGTCAACCCGACCACGACGACGGGGGCGGGAGGGGGTGGGGGTGGCGTCGGCTTCTAGCGCCCTGGTCGACACGAGCCGTGTCGATGCGGGCGCTGTCGAGGCGTCGCCGGATCCCGCCACGCGCGTGGATGCGGCCGATGGGCCCGGGCCGGAACGGGATGCCCCGCGGGCGGCCCGGACCGGATCGGAGCGGTCCCGGCGTGTCTACCTACCAGCGCTGGGGATCGTGGCTGCGGCCGTCGTCCTCATCGGCATCGGTTGGGTGGACGGCTGGGGTGGTGCCGGCTTCGCCGACACGATGTCGGGCCTGCGGGTGGTGCTCATCGGGCCGTTGACCCTGGGCATCCTGGCGGTCCTCCTCGTGGCCGAGCGGGTGCGACCCGCGCAGCGTCGGCCGCTCATCGCCCGGGGCCATCGGCAGGATGCGCTCTACGCACTCCTGAACGCCACGCTCGTGGCCCCCCTCGTGGTGGCGCTGTCACTGTCGTTCGCCGACGTGGCGCACCGGTCGCTGCCGTGGATCGTCCTGCCCCGGGCCGGATGGGCTCCGCACTGGGTGGTCATCGGCCTGATCTTCGTGGCGATGGACGGGTGCAACTGGCTGGCCCACCTGGGCAACCACCGCATCCGGGTGCTGTGGCGGTTCCACGAGCTCCACCACTCCCAGGAGGACATGAGCGTGCTCACGGTCTTCCGGACCCATCCACTCATCCACGTGTCCTACCTGATCGCCCTGGTCCCGGGGATCGTGCTCCTGGCGAACGGTGTCGTCCCGACGATCCTGCTCGTCGTCTACGCCGGATTCGTCGGTCTCGAGCACTCGAACACGAACCTCGGCTTCGGACCGCTGGAGCGGATCTTCGTGAGTCCGAACTACCACCGGATCCACCACATGCTGAACGGGCCACAGGACGTCAACCTGGGGTTCGCCCTGACCGTCTGGGACCAGCTCGCCCGCCGCGCCGTCTTCCCGACGGAGGAGACGATCCGGACGGACACCGGGCTGCCCGGCCGCCCCCTCCGGGTCGAGCACGCCGGGCCACGGCCCCGTCACCTGACGGTGCTCCTCGCCCAGCTGTGGGGCCCGTTCCGCCCGCCACGCGTTGACGACACCGCACCCACCGGTCCCGTCGGGCCCCGTCGGACGAGCTCCGACCGACCGGGAACGGTGGTGTCCTGATGGAGCCGGCCGGCCGTTCGCGCCGACGGGAGGGAGTCCGCACCGTTCTGTCGCTCCTGTTCCGCACGGACCCCACGGTCCTCGGTACCGATGTCGCCGTGGTGCCCGTGCGCATCGCCCTCGTCTGGATCTTCGCCTACTACGGAGCCGGAAAGCTGTTCGGGTGGTTCAACGGGCCCGGAATCCACCGCACGGCCGTCTTCTTCGCCCAGACCGCCCACCTGCGGCCCGGAGGATTCTTCGCCGTGCTCGGCGGAGTCATCGAATTCGGCGGCGCCGTGGCGCTCGCATTCGGGCTGCTGTCCCGGCTGGCCGCACTGGCGCTCTTCGGTGACCAGGTCATCGCCATGGTCACGGTGTCCTGGGCCCACGGCATCAACTCGCTGTCGGCGACCCCCGGCTACGAATTCAACGTGGCGCTGGCCGTGATGGCGCTCGTGATCGTCGGGCTGGGAGCCGGCCGCCCCAGCCTCGATGCCGTCATCGGACGCCACCTCGGGCGGTCAGCTCCGCCTGCCGGTCCTGACCGGCCGGGAGGGGTGCGCCTCGCCCCCGTCGGCCCGGCGGCCGGATGAACGATCCGGGCGCCGTCCCGGTAGTCACCGGCGGACGTCGCGTCGGCGGACGTCGCGTCGGCGAGGCGCCGATCGGGGCCGCGGACAGTAAGGAAGGACCGCATGAGGAACCTGGTGCGATCGATGGCACTGGTGGTGGCCGGTGGACTCCTGGCCGCCGCCTGTGCCTCGTCCGGGGCGACTACGCCGGTGACGACCGCGCCCCGGGCGAAGGCGTCCACCCCCACGACGACGTCGCGGACGACGGGAGCCGACCCCTCGCCGACGCCGACGGGCGCCGGCCCGGCGACCACCCGGCCGGCTCGGGACCCGTCGGTTCCATCGTCGTCCTCGACCGCTCCATCGGCGCACCCCGGCGTCGTCCCGTCGTCGGGGGCACCGACCGCAACCCCCACCGGTCCTCCGGCTACCAGCCCCCCGTCCACCAGCCCCGCGTCCACCAGCCCCCCGTCCACCGATCCACCGACCATGACGCCACCGACCACGACGCCACCGACCACGACGCCACCGACCACGACGACGACATCGGGAGGAGGCGGGGGTGGGATCGGGTTCTAGGACGTCCGACGGACGCACTGCGACAGGTTTCCGGCCACCCGTCTGCCCCTACCGTCCGGCTGCGGCCGGGTCGCCGGCCCTGGCCGCACCGCCGGCGGTGGCGGTGGCGGGATCGACGGGGCATCGTGGGGACGTGACCGATCGCTCCGAGGGCAGGTCCGTGCGCTCCTGGAGGTCACGCTCCGGACCTGATCCTGGCCTACTCACCCAGGACGCACTGCGTGAGGCCTTCCTGACCATGGGTGGCGAGATGCTGGGCTTCGCCCGGAAGTCCCTGTTCGACTGGAGCCTCGCCGACGACGCGGTCCAGGAGACCTTCGCCCGGGCGTGGCGGTCGCGGAAACAGTTCGATCCGGGCCGGGGTTCACTGCGCACCTGGCTCTTCACCATCGAGCGACGCGTCATCATCGATCTCATGCAGAAGCGGACGCTGACCGGCACCACCCTCGACGAACGGGCCGACGTCGCCCTGATGGACGGCCTCGAGGACGCCATTGTGTCCTGGCAGGTCGGCGCCGCAGTGGACCGCCTCCACGGAGACCACCGGCGTGTCATCCACGAGCTGTACTTCAACGGGCGTTCCGGCCCGGAGGTCGCCGCACTCCTCGAGATCCCGGAGGGCACGGTGCGGAGCCGGGCGTTCTACGCCCTCAAGTCGCTGCGCGTCCTGCTCAACGAAGAGGGGTGGGACGAGTGACCGGGTCTGCGTGCATCGCGAGGCGCGGCCAGTTGGCCATGGCTGCGCTGCGGGCCCTCGACACCGACGAGCTGGCCGAACTCGAGGCGCACCTCGCCACCTGCGGGGAGTGCCGCGCCGTCAGCGCGGAACTCCGGTCGACGGTGGGGGCGCTCGACACCCGCGCCGACAACGACCCGCCTGTGCCCGTCGCTCCCGTGCCGCCGTACCTCGCCGACGCCGTCCTGACGGGCCTCCGGGCCGGTGACGAGCTCGAGCGGCGCCGGCGGCTGCGGCGGATCGGTGTCGTGGCCTGCGGATCGGCGGCAGCGGCGGTCCTCGTGGTGCTGCTGGTCGTGTTGGGGACGGGTCGGCCGGCGCCGCCCACCCGGACGGTCGCCCTGACCGGAGCCCCGGGGGTGACGGCGAGCGCGGTCCTCGAGGAGCGCACGTGGGGCACGGCCCTGACCGTCCACGAGCAGGGGCTGACGCCCGGCCGGACGTACACGGTGTCGATGTCCACTCCGCAGGGGCGCTGGTGGACCGCCGGGAGCTACCGGTCGACGGGCTCGGCGCCCGTGGTGGTGACCATGGGGTGCGCAGCCCAGTACGACTCCATCGATGAGATCCGCGTGACGGACTCGAGCGGCAGGACGGTCCTGGTCAACCACGCGGGTGCCGGCTACTGAGGCGGACGACGGCTCCCGGTCCGATCTGACGGAGCCGCGTGGCCGACTACCCGAAGGGGTGCAGCGAACTCCCGACGGCCCAGGTGCTGAAGTACTGGTTGTTGGCGCCGTAGGCCATGCCGATGGCCACCTTCGCCCCGTCCACCTGGTGCTCGCCCGCCGCACCCCGCACCTGGTTGGCCGCCTCGGCGAACCGCAGCAGTCCGGAGGCCCCGATCGGATTGCTCGACAGGACGCCGCCGGAGGCATTGACCGGCAGCGCGCCACCGAGTTCGGTGGTTCCGTCGTCGACCATCTTCCAGCCCTCGTTCACCTCGGCCAGGCCGAAGGCCTCGAGCCAGATGGGCTCGAGCCACGAGAAGGGGACGTACAGCTCGGCGGTGTCGATCTGTCGACGCGGATCGGTGATGCCGGCCCCGGAGTAGACGTCGGCGGCGCACTGGAGGGCGGCCGCGGGGCGGACCGGATCGCGGCCGGGGAAGCTCGGCGGCTCGGACCGGGACGAGGACGCCAGGATCCATGCCGGCGGCCGGCCGTCGGCTGCCGCGGCATTGGCCCCGTCCTCGTCGGTGATGACCACGGCGCACGCCCCGTCGGACGAGGGACACGACTCGAGGAACCGGGTGGGCTCCCACATCATGGGCGACGCCTTGACCTTCTCGATGGAGATGTCCTCGATCTTGAGGTGGGCGTACGGGTTCTTGAGGGCGTTCAGGCGGTCCTTGACCGCCACCTTCCACCCGATGTGCTCAGGAGCACCGCTCCGCTGGATGTACGCCCGGATGAACGGGGCGAACGCGCCCCCGGCGCCGAGCGAGGCGCCCTTGCCGCTGCCCAGGGCGAACTGGGCGTTGCCCTCGGACTGCTTCTCGAAGGCGACGGCCAGCACCCGCTTGTGCTTGCCCGCCTGTACGTGCGAGGCGGCCACGATGGCGGTGGTGCCGCCGACCGATCCGGCGGTGTGGACGCGGAACATGGGCTTACCCACCGCTCCGAGCGCGTCGGACAGGTAGAGCTCCGGCTTCATCACGCCCTCGAAGAGGTCGGGCGCCTTGCCGAGCACCACGGCGTCGATGTCGGCCATCGTCATGTGGGCGTCGTCGAGCGCCCGGAAGACGGCCTCGCGCACGAGGCCGCCGAACGACACGTCGAGGCGCCGCGACTTGTGGTGCGTCTGGCCGACGCCGACGACGGCCACCGGGGCGGTGCTCACGATCGTGCCTCCAGGATGCAGACGAGGTTCTGTTGCAGGCACGGCCCGGAGGTGGCATGCGCCAGCGCCCGGGTGCCACCACCGAAGATGTGGTCGGCCGCGTGCCCGATGCGGCACAGGCCGGTGGCCATGATGGGGTTCTCGCGTAGGGCCCCGCCGGACCTGTTCACGGCGACCTCGTCACCGAGCCCGAGCACGTGCCGGAGCAGCAGCTCCTCATGGGTGAACGCGGCCTGGAGCTCGGCCACCTCGACCGGGGCGTCGGACAGCCCCGCCGCCTCGGCGGCGATGCGCGTGGACGGCGAGTCGTCGAGCGCCCGGAAGGACGGGTTGTGGCATTCGGTCCGATGGTCGAAGCCGGTGATGTACGCCGGCCGCTCCACCAGCCGACGGGCACGGTCGCCGGTGGCCAGCACCATGGCGGCCGCCCCGTCGGTGATGGGGGGCACGTCGTGCCGTCGGAGCGGCTGACGGAGGTACGCCTCGGTCAGGAGGGCTTCGACGTCACCGTCGCCACGCGATCGGACCGCCACCTCGGCCATGGACCGCTCGTCGGCGATGCCGGCGCCGATCACCGCCCGGGCCTGGAGGGCCGCGAACGTCAACGGGTCGGCCCCGAGCGGTGCCAGGAAGTAGGGATCCATCTCCATCGGGTAGATGAGGGCCGGGTCGCCGGTGGAGGAGCGACCGGATCCGGTGACCACGGCGATCTCGATGTCACCTTCCTGGAGGCGCAGCCACGCCTCGTAGAGGGCCCAGGCACCGTCCATCTCCACGTGGGAGTCGCGCTTGGGCGGCCAGGCGCCGATGGCGTCCAGGTTGGACACGAAGGAGAAGGCCTGCCCGGTGATGTAGTCGCAGCTGCCCAGGCAGGTGAAGTCGATGTCGGCGCGCTGCAGTCCGAGCGGCGTGATGGCGGAGGTGATGGCATCCAGCAGCAGCTGGGTCTCGGACTTGTCGGTGTGCCGGACCATGGGGGTCTGGGCCCAGCCGATCACGGCGATGTCGGTCGATGGCGCGGCCATGGTCAGAAGATCCTGTTCACGAGGTCGGGGTCGTCGAGGTCGGGGTCGCCGTTGGGGATCCAACCGAGGAGGGAGCCCCAGCTGCCGCCCATGCCGCCACCCTCCTCGGTCTCCTCGGCCGGCGAGGCCCACACGGCGTCGACCCGCTGGCCGACCCGCACCTCGTCGGCCGGGAGCTCGATGACCGCCGAGTAGGGAATGATCACGTCGGTCCCGTCGAGGAGGACGAAGGCGCGCACGAAGGGCTCCGTCTCGGTCTGGCCGGGGTACTGCACCGGGGTGACGATGGCGAAGTTGGTGATGGTGCCCTTGTGGGGGAGGTCCACCTCGCACTCCGGCCCGAGCTCGATGGCGTCGACGGGGCAGAGACCGCGTCCACCTGCGTAGACGCGACCGCACACGGGACAGCGCAGCCCGAGCAACCGGTGCTCCCTGGACGCCTCCGTGGCCCGGTCGGCGGCCTCGGGCACCGGATTGCGGTAGGTGATCGAGGCCAGGTAGTCCATGCGGGTGACCGGTTCGTCGGCGGCACCGGTGTCGTCTCCCTCCGTCTCCGGCACCTCGCCGGGTACGAAGCAGATGATGTCGTCGATGCGGCCCTCCCGGCTCCCTCGCCAGCGGGGGGCCACCCGCATCCCGTCGGACACGGCGCCGGCCGTCCCGGCATCGACCGCGTGCAGCAGGGGAGTGGTGGCCCCGTCCAGGCGGATCAGCGCGAAGGCGAACGGCCGGTCGAGCGGATGCTGCTCCGACGGTGCGGCCACCCAGGTCCACGACTCCACCGTGCCGGCGGGGCCCACCTCCACGAACTCGTGGGGCAGTTCCGCCCCGGTCGCCGGGTCCCATTCCATCGGGGGCACGAGGACGCCGTCCCCGCAGCGGATGCCCAGGATCTTCTTCTCGGTGAGCGCGGTCATGAAGGTCCCGACGACCGGCCCGAGGGACCGCTTGTACGGAAACGTGATCGTGCTCTCGGTGAATCGGGTCATCGGTACCCTCCGACGTGCTGCTGCGGACTCCGGGGCATTCGAGGACGTTAGCCCCGGAGGTGTCCGCCGTGCATCGGATCACATGGGCCGGACGCGGGCCCCCGGGTCCCAGGGAGGGAACCGGAAGGCCCGGAGGCTGGCGGGTGGTCGACCGGCGGATCGGCTGGTCCGGGCGGACGGCCGGGCGACGGGCCCCGCCGTCAGGGCCGGGAGTCGGCGAGGAGCTCGATGCGCCGGGCGAGATTCACCGCGTGGTCGCCGAGGCGCTCGTAGAACCTCGCCAGGAGGGTGACCTGCGCGGCCGTCGCCACCGGCATCTGCTCCGCCCCCACCTCCTCGGTGAGTCGGCCGTGGAGGATGTCCATCTCCTCGTCGGCGGTGGCCAGGCGGTCGGCCACGCGGACACGGTTGCCGAAGGCGTCGGCGGCCTGCTGCCACATCTCGTTGGCGACCTCCGTCATCAGCTGGACGATGCCGCGGCTCCGTGGACTCATGGCCGCACCGAGGTGCTCGACGGCCCGCTGGGCGACGTGCTCGGCGAGGTCGGCACTCCGCTCGAGCTCGGGGATGATGAGGAGCAGGCCCACCAGGTAGCGGAGCTCGTCGCCCTGGACCGGCCGTTCCTGGAGCTCGTCCCAGATCAGGAGCTCGACGTCGGACGTGAGGGTGTCGACCGACTGGTCCCCGTCGATGACCGATTGTCCGAGGACGGCGTCACCGCTGAGGAGCGCGTGGGTCGCCCGTGACAGCGCCTCGGAGACGAGCGCGAAGAGCTGGACGACCTTCTGGTCGATGAGGGGGACCCCCGAGGCAGTTGGTTCCATGTCACCGAGAGATTACCCACGACGTGGGGTTTTGGCGCTGAGCACCGAATAATTGCAATTAGTTCACACAACGTTTGCCTGGGGATTACCTTCCGTCCACATCGATGGACCACAGTGCGTGGCGATGACGACGAGCAGCACGGGACCGGCCGACGGCGCCACGGGGGCCGCACCGCCCTCGGTGGGCCACCTGTTGGACGAGGCCCCGAGGAGCAGGTTCCACCGCCGGACCGTCGTGGTGTCGGGGGTCGGGTTCTTCACCGATGCGTACGATCTGTTCGTCATCGGGACGGTGTCCGCCATCGTCGCCACCCAGTGGCACCTCTCCACCGTCGAGACCAGCTGGGTCACGGGTTCGGCGATCCTCGGCGCCTTCTTCGGCGCGCTGCTGTTCGGTCGGATCGCCGACGTCCTGGGCCGGAAGTCGGTGTACCTCGGTGTGGCCGTCATCATGGTCGTGGGTGCCGTCGCCTCCGCGGTGGCCCCGGGTTTCATCTGGCTCGTGGTGGCGCGGTTCGTGCTGGGGCTCGGCATCGGCGGTGACTACCCCGTGTCCGCCGTCCTCATGAGCGAGTACTCCAACCGCAGCGACCGGGGCCGCATGGTGGGGATGGTCTTTTCGATGCAGGCGCTCGGCCTCATCGTCGGTCCGCTGGTCGGCCTGCTCCTCCTGACGTCGGGGATGAGCCACGACATCGCCTGGAGGGTCATGCTCGGGTTGGGGGCGATCCCGGCGGCCGGGGTCGTCTACCTCCGGTCCCGGATGCCCGAGTCACCGCGCTTCACGGCCCAGGTGCGGGGCGAGGCGGCCGAGGCCTCCGCCGACCTGGCGACCTTTTCGGACGGTGTCGTCGAGGCCCGGACGACACACGCCCCGGCGGGCGAGCGCATGGGCGTCGGTCAGTTCCTGAGGAGTCGTCGCATGCTCGTGCTCCTCCTCGGTACGGCCGGGTGCTGGTTCCTGTTCGACTACGCCTACTACGGCAACACGCTGTCCCTGCCCGTCATCCTGAAGCAGGTGGCCCCCCACGCCTCGCTCGAGACCAAACTGCTGTGGTCGCTCGGCCTGTTCGTCGTGTTCGCGGTACCCGGCTACGTCCTCGCGGTAGTGACGATGGACCGCATCGGCCACCGTCGTCTGCAGTACATCGGGTTCGGTGTCATGGCCGCGGCCTTCCTGGCCCTCGCCGCTTTCACCCACCTCACGACGGTCGTCGGTCCGTTCCTCGCCATCTTCGGCCTGAGCTACTTCTTCGTGCAGTTCGGCCCCAACATGACCACGTTCGTGCTCCCTTCCGAGGTGTTCCCGGTCAGCATGCGGACCACGGGCCACGGGATCGCCGCCGGTATCGGGAAGCTCGGCGCCTTCGTCGGCGTCTTCCTCGTGCCTCAGCTGCAGAAGCACTACGGACTGCGGGGCATGCTGTTGATCGCGGGCATCGCCGCGGTGCTCGGGTTCGCGCTCACCGGCGTGCTGCCGGAGCCGGCGCGCCGCTCGCTCGACTCGATGCACGATGAGCCGGATGCCCAGCGCATCACCCCTCCCGCGGTGTCGCCGGTGCAGGTGGCCGGATCGTTCGATCACGGGACGGCGGCGTTCCCGCTCATCGTCGAGCAGGTCCCTGAGCCGAAGACCGCCCCCGCCGGCCACCCACCGACGCGTGAGCCGCTCGGCGGGCCTCACTGAGGAACCGGCCCCGGGGCTCGGTGACACTGCCGCCGTGGCACGGGTGGCACGGGTGGCACGGGTGGCACGGGTGGCACGGGCGGTGCACCGGCGCCGTCGTCGGCGAGGTGACCGTGTGACGGCTGGCGAGTCGCACCATCCGTCATCGACGCCGGGGACGGATTCTGGGTCATGGGCGAAGGCGGCGAACCCCCAGCC
>Ga0182016_10000544_pt1 | contig 47115 bp, 35 predicted proteins | sample 712S2MmetaG_FD_120491 | JGI IMG/M metagenome (GOLD analysis project Ga0182016, IMG submission 120491) | Permafrost microbial communities from Stordalen Mire, Sweden - 712S2M metaG | ecosystem: Environmental > Terrestrial > Soil > Wetlands > Permafrost | place: Sweden: Stordalen | collected...
AAAACTCGCTGATTGGTGTTCAAATGGAGTTCACTGTTCCGGTAGATTCTGTAATTAACTGATTCTATTGGAGCGGGAGACCGGGATCGAACCGGCGACATTCAGCTTGGGAAGCTGACGTTCTGCCACTGAACTACTCCCGCAACCATTTTGTTTACAACTGCTTACATAAAGTAAAAGAACTAGAGAACACCGCCCTCAATACACTGGCTCCAGATTCAGCACTTGCAAGAGTGGCGAAATGAAAGTCAGTCGTGAGCGGTATCAGCTTGGCAGTGTCCGTAAAGTTCCCCGCTCCCAAGGGTTTGCTTGGGAGTTCAGTTTCTATATTACGGCTCCTGATGGGAAACGTAAACTCAAAATCCAAACGTTCGATTCTGTGAAGTACCCAAGCTGAGTCTGAACGACCACCAGTTCGGCCTCCAGCAGCCAACGCGCACCAGCCCGGACCGATGGTGGCCATGGTCTCATTAACTGTCTTACCCAAGATGGTCATGCGGCCACCGAATGAAGGATCCGTTCGCACTCCCTGCAAGGGCAACTGGCGATTACCGATGCCGGAATTAACACCTCGAACTTCAATCTGATTTTGCCTTGCTGTTTCGCGAGACTCTCCCTCATCGGATAGGTCAATCTAGTTCTGAGTTATGTGCGAAACGTCGATAGCTGTAACCGACGGTTCGCCGTAATCCGCCGCATATACATGCCCGCTGAGTGGATCGAGGGCTAGAGCATATGGGTTTGTGCCGGCCTCGTAAGTTCCAATCACTTTATAATTCGCACCATCGATCACCGTGACGCTGCGGCTGTGAACATTTGCTACGTAGACACGGTTGTGTACCGAGTCTACTGCGACCGCCTGCGGGTGTTTACCGACAGGCAGTGTGGCTACGACCTTCCACTGCCTGGCGTCGATCACGCTCACGGTCTCATCGCCGTAGTTCACTGCATAGACCATCTGTGTGACCGGATTGATTGCCACCGCGCAGGAGATGGACCCTATTGGAATGGTCTTCACCTGATGAGCCTTTTCGTCTACCGCGACAACATCACCGGTTACCATATGAGCCAGATAGAGCGTGTTCGACGATTGGTCCAGCGCGATGCCCCAGAGATGCGCTCCGACCGCAACCTTGGTGATCGCCCCTGTTGCGCCGTTGACTACTCGCAGGTTGGGATCTTCGTAACTCATCAGAAAAATCGTGTTGTTGCGGGGATCGACAGCGATTCCGTCGGCATCGCCCACCTTCAGCGCTTGTGCCGCGTTTGTCGCGCCGTCAATGACCGTAACCGCATTGCCGTAAGTATTTGTCACATAAACCTTGTTCGTAGCCTCGTTCACAGCCAAGACGTAAGGGTGTGACTCGCCCTTGACTGTCGCGATGACCGCATCCCTTTCGCCGTCGATCACACTGATTGAACCGCTTCCGGTGTTAGCGACGTAGATTCTGTCCGTAATCGAATTGATGGCGATCGAAATGGGCCCGTTCCCCACCTTCACCATCTGCGTCGTCCCCGTTCGTTCGTCGGTGACTGACACGGCTCCGGCCGCTTCATCCACGGCATAAACTTTGTGAGTCGACAGGTTGATCGCCACAGCGAGACTGGTAATCATCCTCCCCTGCGGGGCATCGCTCTGCGCATACACGCCGCAATCTGCGCAAGCAAGAATCAGCCCGAACGACGCAACCGAAACAATTCTGGCCGGCCACACCCGGCGGAAGCGAGAGATTAAAAAAATCGGCTGCCTGGCGCGAAAATGAAGGTTCATTTTGTGTTGAAACCTCGTTGTCAGACTATATTATCAAACATAACAAAGTCCGGTGTCGACCCGCACAAAAACATTCGCCCCGGCAAGGAAGGTTCATCAATGATTCGCCGCGTGCACGCGCTCAGTATGGTAGCTGCTCTTGTTTTCACTACAGTGGTCGCCCTCGGCCAGAACCCGCCCTTTCATGTTCTTGCCTTCCACTCCATGCATGTCGAGCAGGACCACATGGATTTCGCAATGCAGGCTATTCCTTTCTTTGAGGCGATGGCCGAGCGGGACCACTTCGACTTTAAGGCAACCTCGAATTGGGACGATATGAACCCCTCAGTCCTTAAGCAGTATCAGGTTGTTCTGTGGCTGGATGATACGCCCTCAACTTCTGCACAGCGCGCGGCCTTTCAGGATTACGTGGAGCACGGAGGCGCATGGTTGGGCTTCCATATTGCAGGCTATATGGACAGCCGCGAAACCTGGCCATGGTTCGCGGATTTTCTTGGAACTGTCTTCAACGGCAACAGCTGGCCTCCGCTACCGGCCACGCTGATGATCGACGAACCGGCGCATCCAGCCATGAAGGGTCTGCCTGCGAGTTTTGTTTCACCCTCAAACGAGTGGTACAGTTGGCAGCCAAATCCGCGCCATAGCCCGAATATCAAGGTACTGATGACGCTCACACCTTCCAATTACCCGCTCGGATTCAAGGACACCCTTGTCGGTGGCGACATTCCTGTTTCATGGACCAATACGAAGTACAGAATGATCTACACAAATATGGGACACGGCAACGAAATCCTCACCAGCCCAGTGCAAAACCTCTTTTTTGAGAATGCCCTGTTGTGGCTCGGTGGCCGCCTGCGATAGCTGCTTCTTTTTGATAGATGATCCAGTCAGCCTCTGCGCCCTCATGCTCTGCGACCCATCGCACTGCCGTTTCAACGTCCACCGAAACGAGTTCTGACGGAATACAGCGCAGCGTGCGTCAGAACATAAAGCGTCTTCCGGTCACTCCCGCCAAAGAGAAGCTGCAACGGCCTCTCAGGCACCGTGATCGTGTCAATCAATGTACCTGCAGGGTTGTATACGAATACCTGACCGGCGGCGAGGTAAACATTACCTTGCGCATCGACAGCTCCCCCTTCACCGCCCTGCTCGACAAAGAGTTTTGGGGCAGATAGCGAGCCGTCCTCGCCGACGGTAACTGAGTAGGTCTTTTCTTCAGACTCATCGGAAACATAAAACGGCTTTCCGGGAATGACTGCCTGCAGCCCGAAGGCTCGAAGGACGTCATGCATCTTGGTTCCGTAGTAGAGGTCGTTATTGATGAAGTCCGGGTTTACGGATATGAATGTGCTTCTGTCCGGCGAGACAAATTGATATGGACGCGGAGCCACAATGGCTTTCAGGAAATCATTTTCATTTCGCCAGTAGTTCACGGGGAGCACTGCCGTCATTTCTGGTCGCGGCGCCGAAGGTTCAGGCTGCAAGAGAGTCACGCTCTCGTCGAGAGACTCCGGCCTGAGCGAATAGACAATAGCTTTATCGGCATAGGATACAACCAACAAGTCGCCTGACTTGTCAAACGCAAGGTTAACCGGCTCAAGCGGATTGTCGCGGATCTTTGTCAGATGCTGAGAGGCTGCGTCCCATCGATAGATTGCGTTCCACCTCCTCTCAACAAAGTATGGATCTCCGGTGGGATCAATCGCACCGCCTGAGATGCTAAAGAATCCTCCTGCAAGTTTGGTCATGGACGCCCCAGGCGCGAGGATAACCGATGGCCGGTCAACTGATGGACTTGGCGTGTTTCCGGAGATGTCGAGCCAGGAGAATTCGCGATCCCTGATCTCGACGTGATGTGTCTGGTCGTACACGGAGTTATCGAATGACGCCTTGCTGTCGCTGTAGCAGTGAAAATTTCTGAAGTGGATTTCCTTCGAGTCGGTAATTCTTGCGGCGTAAGGAAACGGCTGAGACGCGCTTACAACGCGATAAGAATGATAGTTTGCGAAAGTAATGTTGCTCGAGTTCTGAACTTCTATCGGCAGTGCAAATGCGCTCTCGCCACTCTCTTCTTCGGTTTGCAACGCGTAGATGCTCCAGTTGGATGCATTGCGCAGCATGATCTCGTTGCGAACATGGTGCTCGCTTGATAATTCGTAGATGCGGCCAGGCGTGGACGTATCGGAGATATAAAGGCCAGCCTGTGCAAATGTGCTGGGCGTCCATATATCGACAAACGTACCACCTCCACCGTTGGTGATCCACAGGCTGGGATACTGAGCGTTCCAACGCCGCTTGATGTTCGAGTCCGCGGTGTGAGTATTGTTGTAGATGCTCCATGGCCGATGCTCCTGTTGCGGATCCCGGCTCAGATCCGAGGTGCCGTGACCACCCAGAAAGCGCACGTCATTCATCATGGAGTTGGTTCCAGCCATCCATTTAGCAGCCACAGCGCGAGGGTTGATGCCATTGGTATAGAGACCAATGCCGGTTACGATATTCGTGCCGCGCTGGGGCGCTTGCAGCATTGGTTTGGGATCGCCTATACCCTGGAACGCTGGTGTGGAATCGGCCAGAAAGATTCGAGTAATGCTCGGATGCAGGCCTATGAGCACAGTGTCCGGCTTCATTTCGATCGTGTCGGTGACGAGGTATTGCCCGGACGGAAAATAGATGGTGCGGTATTTTGCGATGGCTTGCTTCAACGCCGCGGTGTCGTCGGTAACGCCATCGCCGCGCGCACCCAGGCTGCGAATATTCACCCAGGTGTTCATCGCCGGCAGATCGAGAATATCGGAGCCAACGGGCGGCGGCATCTCCGTAAGGAAGGAGGTCAGATAAATGTCGCGGATAACTGGGGTATCTCCGATGTCGTCGAAATGAAGGCCATGTGAGAATGTCTTTACCTGATAGATCGTGCCTTTACCGGCGATCTCTTTCCCGCTCTCGCGATACGCCGCAAACAAGGGCACATTTCGACAGATCAAGTTCTCCATATTGATTTCGGTATGCGCATTGTTCTCGTTGCTTATCACGAATGCAGGACCGGTAACACCATCCAATTGACCGTCTTTTATCCACAACTCCTCAGCATAACCGGGATCTATAGAGATAGCTGTTGGGACATCTTTGAATTGCGGCCGTATCAGGGTCAGCCCTGCTTCATGTTCGCGAATGGCTGCCTCTCGCTGGCCTTCGAAGGTGGCGTCGATCACAGAAAACTGCCAGCCGGGCGACGGCTTCTTTGTCCAGATGCCATACCGGCCGCCGAAAAAATGTACATCTTGCGCAACGTTGCCTCCGTCGTGAATTCCGGCCAGTCCGGAGCCGATGTGGAAATCGATATGGGCCAGATAGCAGTGCTGGGCATAGCGGGCCCGCACACCGACTGCTCCAGGATTTCCGTCCTGTATCTCGATATCTACGTTGCTTAAAGCCGAATAGAATGTTCCCGGATTGGCGTCGTGAATTTCTTGCTCCGCCTTGGATCCGCCATTATGTCGTGGGCGGTTTCCGGTGAAATACACCATATAGGCCGGAGTATTTTGGAAATAAGGAGTATTCGGAGCGACGAGCAACACGGGTCGAGTGGCCCCGTACCCAATCAAGCGTATTCCCGGCCAAATATGAATGGTCTTGGTGAGCAGATACCTGCCCGACGGAATAAAGACTATGCCTTCGCTGTTACTCTCCTCCTGCTTGTCGATGGCCTGCTGGATCGCCTCCGTGTCGTCAACTTTGCCGTCACCGTGGACTGCAAACTTGTCCGGGCTCAGATATACAGCCTTCGGATCGTCGAGGCGCATGGGGTAGTATGAACCGGCAAAGGCGGCACCGGCAGGGAACAACGTCAGCCAAAGAACAATAGGACGCTTGAACATAGCAACTCCTGACTTTCTTTCCTAGTGATTCGCTCCGCTCTCTTCCAAATCCAATTTGTGCGGGTCGAGGCGCAGCTCTCGATATGTCTCGCGCAACTTGTCTTTCAGATCTCTATACTTTTGATATTGCTCGGCTTCCCGCTTGGCATCTTCCCCGCGCCCCAGTCTATGGTATACCGTGCTCAGACGAAAGTGGATCAAGGCATTCGTCGGGTCTAATTGGACCGCATGCTCCAATAGTTTCTCGGCCTCCTCAGGGCGGCCTGTCGCCGCCATCATCCTTCCGAGTTCATAGCTGGCTTCAGGGTCATCAGGCTGCAGCTTCACTGCTCGCGAATAAAGGTCGTAGGATTTCTTCTGGTCGCCGCTATCCTCGGCCATCCTAGCCACACGAAGGTCTGCCTTCTCATCGAAAGGATTCTGTGCCAGCGCAGTCTCGTATTCCGCTTTCGCCTGGGCGGTAGTTTCGGCTGTGATGGGAAGGCTGTGCAACATTTCGGCGAGTTCAAAGTGCAAGCCGGGCAGCTTCGGATCTATCTTGAGAGCTTCGCGATACTCGCGAATCGCATTTGATGTGTCTCCGCGCCGCGCTGCTTCATGCGCCATTACCTGATACATGAGCGCTGATTTGGGGGCTAGCAAGGACAGGCTGAGGATTGCCTCACGTGCCAGATCCGAATGAATTCGGTAAGCGGCATAGATCAGCTCCGGGTTTTCAGGATCAAGGCCGCGAAGCACAGCGATCACCGTGGACGCTTTGTCAAGATCCTCGGTTGTTGTATATATCTCGATCAGTTCCAGGCCCGCCGCGATGCGCACCTTTGTCTCGACCAACAGTGGGAACGACGCTTCGAGATCCGTACGAGCGGAGATGGCATCGCCGGTACGCCGCTCTGCCATACCCAGCAGCGCCTGGATCTTCCCGAGGTCGGGCTTGAGGCGCAATGCCTCACGAAGTTCCGGAATTGCGTCCGTATATTTTGCTTGAAAGAAGAGGAGAACGCCGAGATTACCGCGAGCGTCAATGTTGGATGGATCCAGTGCAACCACCGCACGGAGTTCAGGGATTGCAGCCTCCGGCTTGTTTTCACTAAGAAGAAGATGCGCTTCCCTCAGGTGTGCTGCAGCCTGTCGCTGTGCATCGTCGAGCGCTGGCTGAGATTGGCATGGAGCAACAATGCCGAGCAACATGAACCAAAGGAAACCGCACTTGATTTTTCGAATCATATTGAGATCGTATCGCGAATGGATGAACCAGGCGGCCGGAAAAGAAGACTGAGGGAGGGCGACCTGGGTCGCCCTCCCTCAGGGTAAGGGGCAGCTCTAGAACTCAATGCGAGCGCTAATCTGCATGTTGCGTCCGTTCACCGTGGTACTGCTGATGGTTCCGGCGCCAGGAAGGTCGAAGTTGCCATCGGGGGCATCGAAGTTCGGATGATTGAATACGTTCGTAGCATCTGCGCGCAATTGAAAGTTGACTCTTCCTACGATGTGAAAGGTCTTCCCCAGTTCCGCATTCTGCGTATCGATTCCAGGTGCGCGAAGCGAGTTGCGGGTCGAGTTTCCGAACGTTCCATTGGCTGCAACCTTAAAGGCGGTTGGATCGTACCACTCCTGCAGGGTCTTGTGGATATTCTGCGCAGGATGCACCACGTCCGGATACCAGTTGCCCGCCAGCGCGTAAGAGTTGTTCGTACCGCCAGTTTGCACTGTGAACGGGTTGCCGCCTTGGTTGATTGAAATCATGGAAACCTGCCAGCCGCCTATCCCTGTATCCAGCAGTCGATTATGGTTCAAGAAGGCTCTTCCCTTGCCGAAGGGCAACTGATATACCACGCTAGTCTTCAGCGACTGCCGAATGTCGAAGTTGGATGGGCCGTAGTTGCTCCTGGGGTCATGGAAGTTCTGATAGAAAACGTTTCCACCTTGGCCATTGAACGGCGAGACATCCATATCGTCCAGGTATTTCGACCAGGTATAGGCCGTTGAGAAAGCAATACCCCTCGTCAGCCGTTTGTGCGCTTGCGCCTGGAGCGAATGGTAATTGGAGACTGCGTTGAACGTGCTGCCCCCGATTCCCTCGAACTGAGGAAACGGGCGGCCGCTCGGATCATCGGTGGGCGACAGGTTTGCAACCGGAACCTGGTTGATATCGCCCTTGAACTGCATGTCGCTGCCATGCCTGCCAACGTATGCGATCTCCGCCGTGATCCCCTGGCCGAACTCCCTCTGCACGCTGAGCGACCAGGAATACATTCTGGTGAGCGGCGTGTGGTACGGGTCGTAGCTCACACCTTGACCGTTGTAAGCAGTCGGCGATTGCGAGGCCTGAATGTAAGGTAACGGAGTGGTGGTGCCGTAGAACACTCCGGGACCGGAGAGCGTCGTAACAGGAGTGACGCCATTGGTCTGATCCTGGGCATTACCGGTGAGATTATACCCGGTGCCTGCGGAATTATATCCATACTGATCGACGCTCCAGGGGGTGGTGTAGATTCCAACTCCGCCGCGGATCACTGTGTTGGGTCTCGGCGTGTAGGCAAAGCCGACACGCGGCAACACACCGCTGTAGACATTGGCCTGGGTCTGAGTGCGGTTATTGGCCGGGGCAAACCACATTGCGCCAAGAGTGTTTGAAACCGTATTGAGGATGGTTGGATCGAAGTCTCCCAGTCGTCCCTTGACTTCGGTCCAGCCGCGCTGAATCTGATAGCGTAGGCCGACATTGATGGTGAGATTCGGACGAAGTTTGATGTCGTCCTGAATAAAAACCTGCGGGCTTTTCTGCCGTGAGCCAAGGACAGGCGAATTGGCTGCGCCCCAGCTTTGCACATCGCCGAGCAGGAAATCGGCCCAGGGAGCGCCACTTCCCGTGGCCGCCAGACTCGCCTGGGTGTATGCGCCAGAGAAGTTAAAGTCGCCGGAATCAACATTTCCCCACGGCGCGCAATTGCACTCGAGCATGATCAACTCGCCGCCGAAGTGAAGAATTTGTTTGCCGCGAATCAGCGTGGCCACATCCGAAGGCTGATAGGTATTCTGCACATAGAATGCATTTGAGCTGGCATAGGGCGAATCGATAATGCCCGACCACATATTGATGTTCGGAAAGATATTGGCTTTTGCGTATTGCAGGCCGATGGTCGAAGGGATGTTCAAGCCCAGAGAGCCGGGCGCATAAACATTGGCATGACGATTGAAACTGAAGCGGGCTTCGTTCACAAACGTCGAGTTGATCGACCAAACATCGGATGTTTGACTGGAGTAATCCGACATGTCAGCGTAATAGCACGCGATCGGGCAATTCCATTCCGAGTAGACCGGAGCGTTGAAGTCTCTTTGGGCAATCGAAGAGGTCAAGCGGTTCTTGGGGCTGAAGTCATAGTCGATGCGACCGAAGGTGCGAAATGCCGGATTCGGTACATGAACCATGTAGTAATAGTCGTTGTATATGCCCCCGCTGACATTCTGGTTCGGCTCCTGGAAATACTTGAGGAGTTTCTTTGCGACAGGATCAATCTGGCTTGCGGGGATCACATTGTCCGTAGCGTAGGGGAAGCGGCACATCGAGCCGTCCGCCGCGGTGGTCTGGGTTGACGGATCGAAGAGTTCGCCCGTGTAAACCGCTGCGCCGTTGCAGGAATTGATGATGGGGTTGTTGTTGGAATCCAGGAGGGGTATCTTGTTGTTGTTCCCGTCCAGAGGCTCCAGTTGGGTCTCATCGAACTGACCGTTAGGCGTACCAACGCCTTTCATCTGATCTGTCGGCATCGTGGTGAAGCTGGTCCACGACGAGTTATTGTCGGTCTTGTCGTAGTTGAAATAGAAGAACATCCGATTGTGGCGAATTGGGCCGCCGATGGCGCCGCCAAACTGGTTGAACTTCAGTGGGCCTACGTGCACCCCGGGAGCGGCAAAGTAGCTTCTCGCTTCCAGATCGTCGTTCTGGAAATGCTCATACGCGGAGCCATGAAAGTTATTGTCGCCGCCTTTCGTGATCTGGCTGAAGACCGAGCCGCCGATGCCGTATTGCGCAGAGAAGTTCGAGTCCTCGATCTTCACTTCGGCAATCGTTTCGAAGGTGTCGGTATCCGCGTCGGCGCTATGGGCGTTTGTCACCGTTCCGCCATCCGACAGGATGTTGCCGCTGTATGGCATACCGCCGTTCAGCGAGATCGAGAGTCCAGGATTTACGACCCCGTTGGCCGAAGATGCGCCCGCGCTGCCCGGCAGCAAGATGGTGAAGTTAGCCCAGTCCTGCCCAACCTGGGGCAGTTCCAGCATGGTCTTTTCGTCGAAGACCGTGGACTGCTCGCCGCTCTCGGTACTAATCAGGGCGGCTGTATCGGCGGTGACCATCACCTGCTGCTGATCGCTGCCCACAGACAGTTTGCCGTTCAGGGTGATGACGCCCACATCCAATGTGACGGGGCCCAGCACCAACTGTTTAAATCCCGGCACCGTGATGGTGACTGTGTATTGGCCGTTGGGAGTGGATACGGTGTCGTAGATGCCGTCTCTGTTGGTTGTGAAGGTCTTCTCTATGCCGGTGTTCACGTTCACCACTGAAACCGTGGCGTTGGTTACGACAGCACCGGTAGGATCGGTCACTGTTCCGCGAATTTCGCCGGTTGACGAATTCTGGGCTCGCGCCATAATGCCTGCACCCAATAAGAGACAAAGCGCAATCAACCAACCACAACACTTACTTTTCATGTTCAATGGCCTCTCCTGAATCAAATTCATCTCTCGCCTCTTCCCGAAGGTGTGCCACGGTTTATGACCTTTCGCCTCTCAATATGCACAATTTCCAGCCGCACAACCTGCTCATGTGAGCTAGATCACCGGCACTGAACTGTACACCTCGCATTTGTGCTACCCAAAATTTCAGGCTATGCACCGAGCCTCGGGCGCATTACCGCGTCGAAATGCGCCCGAGATCTTGAGGAATTGCCCCGATAAAGAAAAGCGTGACATCCTTCGTAACGATTAGTTAGTATGTACTCACAAATAGCGACGGGTTGGCAAGTGCTTTTTTACAGGGCATCAAAATACGGTTTCCGAGCGTTCGAAATCCGGCTCCTCCTTCGTCGCGGTCAAAGGGGTCCTGCACGCAGCGGATTATCCATTCCTGATACTCTGCGCATAAGTTGACTTGAACGAAATCCCGATAAACAATGGGGGCATCTTGAAGCGATCGTTGGTCTTTTTGGCGGCATTTGCGCTTTGTCTGTCCGCGGCATTCGCCGCATCCGGCCAGGACGGCATTCCAAAAGCGGCCTGGACACGTCCGCTGGGGCTTTTCCTGGACAATCCAGGAGTGACGCGCTCGCCCGGCGATATCGATGACGGCTATTGGCAAGGCGTCCCTGTCGGAGGGTTTGGGGCGGGCACCTTTTCGCGCAGCTACCGCGGCGACTTTGCTCGCTGGCACATCAAGGCCGCTGTTCACAAATATGAGCCGGTTTACGCCAATCAGTTCGCCATGTTCCAGCAGTCGGAGTGCGACGCGCACGGCACCGCCCAAGTGCTCATGAACGGCCATCCCAAAGGCGGCGAACTGTCGAGCTGGCAATGGGACTATCCTGTCGGGGCGGGCGACTATTACGCGCTTTTTCCCAAGGCCTGGTTCGACTACAAGTGGGACAAGTTTCCTGCGCATGTGACCTTGGAACAGTTTTCGCCTGTGATTCCCAACAATTACCGCGAATCCAGCTATCCGGTGGCCGTTTACCGCTGGCACGCGGAGAACCCCACCAACAAGACCGTTACAGTCTCGGTGCTGCTTTCCTGGACGAATATGTCGGGCTGGTTCCGGACCTTCACGCGCGACTTTGCCGGAACGCCCAACCAGGGCAATCACAATGATTACAAGAGTGAAGAGGTGGCCGGCTCAGGCACCATGAAAGGCATCGTCTTCGACAGAAACCGCGGCGGCAGCGCTCCCAACGAATGGGACGGCCAGTTCGTCATCGCCGCTCTGGAATCGGAGGGCGTGGAAGTCAGCTATCAGACGACGTTCCAGGCATCCGGAGACGGCAAAGCAGTCTGGGTTCCGTTTTCCAAAGATGGCAGGCTGGCCAACGACGACAAGTCGTGGGTAAGCGAAAAAGAGAAGCTGGGCGGCGCGATCGCGCTGCGTTTCACCCTGAAGCCGGGGGAAAAGAAAGTCATCCCCATGGTCATCTCGTGGGACTTTCCCGTCGTTCAGTTTGGAGAGGGTAGAAAGTGGGATCGCCGTTATACCGACTTCTATGGAACCAGTGGCAGGAATGCCTGGAAGATAGCCCGCGACGGGCTGCTGCACGCCACGGAATGGAGTGCGGAGGTGGACAAATGGCAAGCCCCCTACATCAACGACGAAAGCAAGCCGCTGTGGTACCGCGGAATGCTGTTCAACGAACTCTATGCGCTCACCGACGGAGGAACGTTCTGGGGACGCGAGAGCGGCGCGGATCCCAGGGCGATTCCCTCCTTTGCCCTGCTTGAATGCTTCGACTACGCATACTACGGTACGCTCGACGTCCGTTTCTACGCATCGCTTCCACTGTTGAAGTTCTGGCCGGAGATCGATAAGCAGGTGCTGCGGGAGTTTGCCGATACGGTGCCCAAAGAGTGGCCGGAACAAGGACTCTGGGTTTGGAAAACCGAGCAGACCGGCCAGCCTGTTACGCACAAGCGCAAGAAAATCGGCGCGGTTCCTCATGACCTGGGCGTACCGGAAGGCGATCCGTTTGTTGCCGTCAACGAGCCAGGCTGGCAGGACACCAACGACTGGAAGGATCTCAACTCCAAATTCGTGCTGATGGTCTATCGCGACTATGTTCTGACCGGTCGAACCGACACCAAGTTTCTTCGCGACACATGGCCCGCTGTCAAGGACGCAATCGAGTACTTGCGTCAGTTCGATCACGGGGGCGGAGTTCCTGAGAACAGCGGTTATCCTGACCAGACCTACGACGATTGGGTGACCAGCGGGGTGAGTGCTTATTCGGGCGGCCTGTGGTTGGCTGCTCTACGCGCGGCCGAAGAGACCGCGCGCACTCTCGGTGACTCGAAAACGGCCGCGGAATACCACGCACTCTTTCTGAAGGGGCAGAAGACATATGTCGCGCAGCTTTGGAATGGCGAGTACTTTCGCTATGACACGCACAGCGAGTCAAAAGACGACATTCAGACTGACCAGCTTGCCGGGCAGTGGTACGCCAACCTCACCGGTCTCGGGGACATCGTGCCGCATGCTATGCAGCTATCGGCGGAGAAAAAGATCTTCGACTTCAACGTGATGAAGTTTGGCAACGGCGAGATGGGAGCAGCCAACGGCATGGCGTCGGATGGCACAATTCTGACCAACGCGGAGGCGAAGGAGGTCTGGGTGGGAACAACGCTCGGCTACGCCGGACTACTTATGAGCGAGGGGATGAAGGACCAGGCCTACAGGGCGACGTGGGGCCTTTACCACGTCATTTACGAGAGCAAAGGATACTGGTTCCGTACACCCGAGGCCTGGGATATTACGGGGAATTTCCGCGCCGGCATGTACATGCGCCCCACAGCCATCTGGGCTCTGGAAATGACCCCGCCCAGAGCGCAATAGCAGGACGGGTCTGCGCCGGGGACGAAGCAGTTCGCGGCGCGGAACGCCAAACTAGAGAATTACCAGCTTAGGTCCTAAATCAATCGATGGAGCCGCACATGCAACGCAGGCCGCACCTTTTTGCACTTCGACAGATGACAGCGACGATTCTGGGTCTCCTTCTACTAACTGCTGCTGCGGCCCAAGCGGCAACTGCGCCAAGGTTCCGCGTTATCGCTCTCGCTGAGCCGGGCGGACTTCATGCGCCGTTTGTAGACGCGGCGAAAATATGGCTCGATCAGCTGGCGGCGCAGAATGACTTTACCGTCGACTATATTCAAAACACCGATAAGATCGACGGCGCCTTCCTCGCGCGGTATCAGCTATTCATTCAGCTCAACTACCCTCCCTATAACTGGACACCCGCGGCGGCCGCCGCGTTTGAGAAATACATCAACGAAGGCAAAGGCGGATGGATCGGATTCCATCACGCCACGCTGCTGGGCGAGTTCGACGGCTTCAAGATGTGGCCATGGTTTTCAGACTTTATGGGAGGCATTCGTTTTACCAGCTACATTCCCACCTTCGCCGATGGAACGGTAACCGTCGAGGATCCCTTACACCCGGCCATGAAAGGCGTCTCAACTAGCTTCGTGATTCAGCATGAAGAGTGGTACACGTGGGACAAGTCTCCCCGCGCCAACGTTCACGTGCTGGCCAGCGTGAATGAGAATACCTATACGCCCGACACCAAGATTAAAATGGGCGATCACCCCGTCATCTGGACAAATGAAAACTACAAGGCAAGAAACATTTATATTTTTATGGGGCACCATGCGGACCTGTTCGACAATCCGGCCTTTACGGCCATATTCAAGAACGCAATCTTCTGGGCAGCCCGCAAGTGAAGCTCCGCCGGGTTAGAGCCGCGGACAGTGCCCGTGGCGCCCCACTCCGCATTACTGCCGATTTCTGGACAAAACATTCTATGAAAAACGCCACTCTCTGTCTTATCGTTTCATCGCTCGTTCTTTTCAGCTTCGGAACGGCTTCTTCGTTTGCTGCGGACTCATCGACGAATGCCATCATCGCCTACGTCTTTGCCCGGAATCGGGCCCTTGGACCGAATGAGGTGGACGCGGCCAAGCTCACCCGGATCAACTATGCCTTCGCAAATATTCAGAGCGGACAAATCGTGGCGGGCTACTCGCATGATCGCGACAACTTTGTCGTGCTCAACAATCTCAAGAAAGTCAATCCGCAGCTGCAGATATTGGTTTCTGTCGGCGGGTGGATCTGGTCCAGCTCCTTCTCAGACGTTGCGCTCACGCCGTCAAGCCGCAGGATCTTTATCGACAGCGTGGTTCAATTCCTTCGCGACAACCAACTGGACGGGCTGGATATTGATTGGGAGTACCCCGCCTCAGTCGGCAACGGCAACATCTATCGCCCCGAGGACAAACAGAACTACACAGCCTTGTTGAAAGAGCTTCGCCACAGATTTAATCGAGAGGAAAAAGCACTTGGCCGGCGCTTGATTCTCTCCATCGCGGCCGGCACGTCGGAGGAGTTTGTCGCCAAAACCGAAATGAAGCAGGTTCAGCGCTATGTGGATTCGGTGAACCTTATGAGCTACGATTATTACGAGTCCGGCTCCGACGCCATCACCGGGCATCACGCGCCGCTTTATGCCAATCCAGCCGACCCGAAGCACGCCTCCGCCGACGCATCCGTAAAGCTCTTTGAACAAGCTGGAGTTCCAAGCCGCAAGCTCATTCTGGGAGTTCCATTCTATGGCCGTGCCTGGGCCGATGTGGGTGGCGCCGGCAACGGGCTTTACCAACCAGGAAGAAAGGCAGACATGTGGGCCAATTACAGTGATATCGCCGGAAACCTCCTCAATAACGGCTTCGTTCGTTACTGGGACAACGTCTCCTCGGTTCCCTGGCTATACAACCCGGATAAGCGCGTCTTCATTTCCTACGAAGACCGGGAATCCATTCTCTTGAAGTGCCATTACGTGCTCGATCACCGTCTGGGGGGCGTGATGTTCTGGGAATATACAGGAGATACACCGGACCACGCGCTGCTCGAAGCGATCAACGATGGACTCGTTCGCTCCCAGGCGTCGGATGCTTCACCTGCAACGCACGCAGCGGCGCACTAGGGGCTGTCAATAAACTAGCGATTCTGCAAGGAGAACCCTTGCACCATGCCGATCAGGATGCAAACAGGTGCGTTCGGGTTCCAGGTACCCCCACCCATATTTTGGGCGTAAAATCCTTGTTTTCTTGATCTTACGGACAGGGATTCGCCGCAAAATCGTCAAAACAAAGGAGTTACCCGCAAAATAGTCCAGCAGAAGGAGTTACGGACCAAATCCAATACTTGCTGTGGTGCGGCCCATAGATCTGCCACTCATCAGTGTGCATCCAGACGGGGAAATTCTGTGCAATCTGCAAAAACTTTCTAGTGTAGTGAGTCTGAAGTTCATCGAAGAACAACCGCAGATTCTTCGACTCACCACCCCCAAACTGAACGACGTTCGGGGCCCCGTTCGCTCAGAATGACAGCCAGTTTTGTGTTGCGGATTTCAGACTCAGGACACTAGCGCCCGGTTTGTGGACAGATTCTAAGACCTGTCAGCACTGCCAGGCTTTATGCCCCGGCCGTATGCAGTCTTGAGCCGCACATTCATTGAGCGCCTGGCTCAGCTTCGATTAGCGCCCGAATGGCAGGCGTCACCACAAGGTACAACTCCGCGTGCGGCGCCGCTAGCTCTTCCACGCGCGCGAGCTGCTGCTTGCGAAGGTCGGCCGTAACCGGGCGTGCCGACTCGATGGCGTCGAGCGCGAACAAGCCGAGAGCACCAAGCTCCGACAGTCCACGCGACAACGGAACCAGCGGCTCTCGCAATGCGGAAACTGCTAGATAAGGCTGTAGCCGCGCATCGTTATCGCGCCACCGTAAAAGGCGTTTACGCAGTTCATCGCGAACCGCGGAATCGTGAACCGCGCGCTGCGCCAGAGCGTTCATCTGACGCGCCTGATCGCTCTCCGGCGGGATGGCGTCTACCAGCTGGTTCAACGCCGCCTCCAGATCGTATTTCTGCGTCTGCTCGCGCTCGTATTCCTTGACGGGCTCCACAGCGTCAGCCAGCGTTTCAAGCAACTCCGGCGGCATGTCGTTGCCCTCAATGCGTCCCAGCATTCTCTCGCTGGTCGCGCGATGCTCCAGACCGAGCCATTCAAGATTTCGGCTAAGAATCGCCAACCTGCGATACATGGAATCAACATCAGTGACGGACGCAGGCGACCACAGTCTTTCCGCAATGGCTCCCAGTCGCGGCCAGAGCCGGTTATCCAGAATCTCCGGCGTCACATACTCCGTCCACTCTGCGGCTTCTCCGCCAAGAATGTGTGATTTTTCTTTTGCGGAGAGCGATGCGCTTTCACCCTGCATGGGGTCGATCGCATAATGCATCGATGCCGGATATTGCAAATCGAGATAATAGCCCGAAGAGAGAACAGTCTCATAGCCCAGCTTTGCCGCATCAGACAGCGACTTTGCGCCGCGCCAGGATTGAATCAGTGAGTCCTTGGGAAGATTGGAGTCGAGAATCTCATCCCATCCCTCCATCTTCTTCCCATGTTTCTCCACGATTTGCTGCACTCGCCTCGTGAAGTACGTCTGGAGGGCATGATTGTCCTTGATGTCGTGCGCGTGCATCCACGTCTGAATATGGGAATCCGCATCCCAGTACTTGCCGTCAACCTCGTCGCCGCCGATATGAAGGTATCTATCCGGAAAGAGCGTCTCCATCTCGCCGAAAACGGTATCGATCAGCTTGTATGTCGCGTCGCGCGTCGGGTCCAGCGGAGGACGCAGATCGTCACGCTGCGACCGGACCAGACCATGCGGCGCGGGACCGGACGCCAGTTGAGGATACGCAACCAGCCAGCTCACGGCATGACCCGGTACATCGAACTCAGGAACAACGCGCACGCCACGGGCGCGCGCATAGGCGATCAATGCGCGTATCTGATTCTGGGTATAGAAAAGCCCGTCCGAGCCCAACCCGGTCAGCTTTGGGCAGAGCTTGCTTTCCACGCGAAAGCCCTCATCGTCGGAGAGATGCAGATGCAGCACGTTGAGTTTGACCGAGGCCATTCCGTCAATATTGCGCTCGATCTGGTTCAGCGGGATGAAGTGGCGCGATACATCGATCATGAGTCCGCGCCATGCAAAGCGTGGGCTGTCGTCAATGCGCACATCGGGGACGACCCATCCCCGCGGCCCCGGTTCCACAAGCTGCAGCAAGGTCTCCAGCCCGTGCATGATGCCCAACGGATTGGCTGCAGTCAGCTCAATGCCTGTATCAGAGACAGTCAAACGATAGCTTTCATCTTCGTCTACCCTCTGAACGCGAAGACCGAGGCCGGCGCAATGAATCACGAACAGCGGTCCCTCCGGCACTTCGGAAAAGCGCTGCTCCAAAGGAGACCCCGTACGCACAGACAGGTCATGCACGAATCGGTCAACCGCTCCTTGAACCCGTTCATCACCACCGCTGACCTGGAAGCGCGGCCTGTTGTCGATCGAGAGAAAACCGTCCCGTCGCGCCACCTGCGACGGCCAGGGCATCAGGTTCAGTTCCCCGGCCCCGCATGGCAATGCGGCACACAGCAAAAGCACAACCATCTTGAAGAATCTGGTACTACGACTCGCGGTCACGGTTCTCTCCCAGGCAAAAGGTCGCATTTTATGAACAGCGGACCGCCCCATCCGCAGGGCCGGCCCGTCAATTACTTCCCGATCGTTTCACGCCACGCAAGGCGAGTGGTGTCCGCTCAGTTTGTCGTCCAGTACTTATTGAAGCCTATGTAGTCGGAAGGCATGACAGCAAGAATCTTCCTACGCAGTTCCAGCACGTCGACCGAACCAAGCGAACTGTAAAGCACTTTGCCATCCGGCCCCAGCAGCACCGTGTAAGGAACCGCCGACTGCCAATTGGGGTCGAATGCCGCCTGGAGCGCGGCTGTATTGTCAGAAGCAAACAACAGATTCCGGCTCGTTGCATGTTTTTTTGTAAGGAAGCGAAGGACGCTGGGTTTCTCATCCGGCATGTTTGCCGAGACCGTTACCAAATCAAAGTCGCGCGCGCCATACATGCGAAATGTGTCTTGCAAATCAGAGAACTCCGCCACGCAGGAGCCGCACCAGGTGGCCCAGAAGCTAATCAGCGCAAGGTGCCCGCTGGCATTGGCGCGCAGCTTCTTCAACCCCTGTGCGTCCACGAGTTCAACATCGACGGGTTGTGCTTCAAGCTTCCGCTCGGATGCTTCGCGAAGAGATTCCTTTTCCTGCCACTTCGTCGAGCATCCAAAGACCGGAGTGTGCGTCACCGCAACTTCCTTGTTGGTCAGCAGGGCGTCAATCGCGTTGCGTGCGTCCTGGGTCTTGACCATCTCGATGCGGTAGCTGTTATCCATACGGCCTTCATAGCGAAGACGACGGTCCTTATCGAAGATGAATACATGCGGCGTGGCCTGCGGGCCGTACTTGCGCGTCACAGCCTGCGTCGCCCCGTCGTACAGGTAAGGATAATGAAGGTGCTTGTACTGCACGCGGATCTTCATTTCATCCAGCGTATCGCTGATGTCCGAGGAATCCAGTTCATCGATGGTGAGAGCTTTCGGATCGTTGCCCTGAATGGCAACCACTGCCGCGCCACGCTTTCCATATTCTTCATAAAGTTGTTCAATGCGCTGCTCGTACATCTGCGCGATGGGGCAGTGGTCGCATGTGAAGACCACGACCAGCGCCGGGCTCTTCGCATAGTCGCTCAACTTGTGGATTTTTCCGTCCACGCCGGGAAGGGCGAAATCGGGCGCAGGCGAGCCCAGGGCGAGAATAGGATGCGAGGGCGTCTGCGCAAAGAGGGGCAAGGCCATCGCCGACATCAGGGCTAAGGTAAACAACTTCCGCACTGTGATTCCCCCTGTATCGGCTCTCCATGAGCCGAGGTTAGGCGAGGAATTGCCGGGTTTTGCTCAACCCGTCCAATTGCTGCCGATTGGATTTAATTTACAGAAACGGTTGGGGCAGCAGAACCGAGGGCAAAGCATCCAAAGCCAGAGAGATTGCGCCCCAGAGTACGGCGCGATCGCCGAGTTCGCTGGAAGCGATCTTGGTCACCGCAAATTCTCCTCCCTCCAACTGTTTCCGAACAAAATCGATCAGCGCGGGGTGGCTGCCGACCTCTCCGCCCAGGAGAATCAGACCAGGGTTGAGAATGATCGATAGATTCACAAGGATGTCCGCAACGATTTCCGCTACCTGGCGGACGATCTTTCCCGCGCGCGCGTCCCCGGCCAATGCCAGGTTGAGGATTTCCACGGCATCCATTTTGCCATCCATCCGGCTCCCTTGCTGCGTCGATTCTCCCCCTTCCTCGTGCCACCTTTTCAGGATTCCAGAGGTAGTGAGCACTGTCTCGAGCTCGCCAAACTCATGGATGGTTGGCTGCCTGCGCGAAATGGACGGCAGACGCAGATAGGCAATCTCTCCAGCGGACCACTGCGATCCATGATGGATTCTGCCTCTGAGGAAGATGCCAGCGCCGACATTGGTCCCGATGTTCACGAAGATGAAGTCCGTCTCCATCCGCGCGGCGCCGTTATATTGCTCGCCTTGCGCAGCCAGATTTGTATCGTTCTCCACAATCACCAGACACTGCACGATCTTTTCCAGCATGGCGCGCAGGGGCACCGACCGCCAGCCTTCCAGGGTGCTGATCGACAGGACGCTGCCCTCCTCCACGTTTGTGATCGCAGGCACGCCGACAACCAAAGCCAGCAGCTGAGCACGCGTCTTTTTCTGCTTCCGCAAGAGAGCCTTCAGCTCGGCACCGATGTAGCCGCAGATGGCCTCTGGAGTCGTCTTCCGATCGACAATCGAGACCTTCTCGGTCTCGATTGCGGTCCCATTCAGATCGGTCAACATAAAAGACAAGCTCTCCGCCGAGATTTCCACTGCTAGCAGACAGCCCCGCTCCGCCTTGAAGCGGATCATGTCAGGTGGCCGTCCTCCACTGGATTCGCCCTCGCCGATGGGCTCGACGAGGCTTTCAGACAGCAGATCTTTGACGACATTGGTAACGGTTGGAGCGCTAAGCCCCGAGGCACGGACGAGATCGGCCCTGGAACAAGAGCCGCATTCGCGCAGAAGCTTCAGAATGCCGTGAGCATTCGTGTGGCGCAGGACAGAAGGTCTGCCAATTGGAATAGGTCTTTTCTTCACTCGATCCTTCGAAATACACCCGCCAACAGGCTACTATATGCCCAGTCACGCCGCACAGTCATTTACGGATTGCGCGGCGCGCTCCCTTTCGTTAACCTTTCTCATCCAAAGAAGTTCTTGCGTTTAGCCCGTCAAAGCAAGCATACTAAGTAATCGTTAGGAAGTATATAGGCTCATAGTCGCAAATGAGCCGATTTGCTTTCCTGCGTGACTTGATCCGCTCGTCTGCTCTCGCGCCACGCTGGTCTGGAGATCCTCGCGGCGCGGTCTGGAGCGCGGAGCCGGACGATGGCGGACCGGATTTGGCGGTTATGTGAAGAAGAGAACGTTCCGGCAATTTGTGCGGTTATTTGTGGAACGGAGGAACAGAATGGAAGAAGTGACTGAATCGGAGCTCCGCTGGATCAACGGCATCGAACCATCGAAGGAGATGCTGGCGGCAAACGGCGCGCAGATCCTCGATATCGAGTGCCGCGAACAGCCTGACCGGCTGCGCGATCTGATTCAGGCATATCGAACCGATCCTGCGCTCCGCGCACAGCTCGACAAGTTTCGCGATGCCGCGGCGAAGACAGGACCGATCCTGTTCATCGGCATGGGCGCGTCGTACTGTTCTTCAATCAGCGGGTCGGCGCGGCTGCAGGCCAACGGCAGGCTGTCATTCTCGGTTGATGCTGGTGAATGGCTGCAATATGGGCGCCCGACATGGGACGATGCGGCACTCTCGGTGCTTCTAACCACGTCAGGAGAAAGTGCCGAGCTGGTCGAGCTTTTGAAGTCAGCCGGCGATCGCGCGATCGGTCTCATCTGCAACAATCCCGCCAGTACGTGCTGGAAGCTTGCGGAAACCAGGCTTCCCATCCTGGCCGGCCCCGAGTACGGTAATGCGACGAAGACGTACATCAACTCAACGGCTGCTTCCATCATCGTTGCGTCGGCGATGCTCGACCGTGCCTGGGAGAACGATGCCCAGCGTGCAGCGGATGTTTTCGCGGCCAATCTCGAACCGATTTTTGCCCTTCGAGGCGAACTCGAATCCTTCTGCCGGGGCGCTGCCAATGTCGAGATTATCGGTCGCGGCGCGACCTATGGCGGCGCCATCATGAGCTCGCTGTGTATTCGTGAAATGAGCGGCTTCCGCGCGGCCCCGCATACTGGCGCGGGATTCAAGCACGGTCCAAATCTCGATGTGGACGCCTCGCATGTGGCGATCATCTTCGCGCTTGGCCACACATCGCTGCTCGGCCTCAAGCTCGCGGACGAGTGCATCCGGCGCGGGGGAAAGGTCATATTGGTTTCGGCCGAGAAGCGCAAAGCCACTGACTCGCTGTTTCCCGTGCGGATCGATGAGGTCCCTGAGCCATGGGAGGGCATCACTTCTCTGCTTGTACCGCAGGCGCTCAGCCTGGGCATGGTGGAACGAACGGGATGCAGGCTGCCTCCCCGGTTTCAATACGGAAAGATGGAACAGTAGATATGACGGTTCTAGAGCGGTTCCACAATTCACGTGCCCTTTCTGGCATCGCGCAGGGTGGCATTTACTTCCACCCCAGCGACGAAGACCTGTCGCTGGGGGCCCCGTTGATGAAAATGCCACTTGAGGGGATTGGTTTCGGGGTACAGCAATTGTGGAACCGCTGTAGCCAACCGGGAGGCAACTTTGTCCAACACGGCAGCTGACACGCAAACGCACGTCCGAAACGGCTTCATCTTGAAAGTGTCCCTCATTGCTGGATTGGGCGGCATCCTCTACGGCTTCGACATGGGCGTGATTGCCGCAGCGCTGATTTTCGTGCGCGAGTCCTTCTCGCTTTCCATGCGGATGGAAGAAGTGGTCGTCAGTGTGGTGCTCGTCGGGGCAATGTCCGGCGCATTCGCCGGAGGCGCCATCGCCGACATCATTGGCAGGCGCGCCACGCTCCTCTGGGGCGGCGCCATCTTTGTTGTGGGTTCGCTGCTTGCTCCCGCCTCACCCAACGTGGCAACACTTATCGTGGCCCGCGCGCTGCTTGGAGTGGCCATCGGCTTCACCTCCGTCACCGCGCCGGTCTATGTCTCCGAACTCGCTCCGCCGCGGTCGCGCGGAACCCTCATTGGCCTCTACCAGTTTGCGCTTACACTGGGCATTGCCCTGGCCGATCTGACCGGATATTGGCTAGCCGGGCAACATGCGTGGAGGCTGATGTTTGGCATCGGCGCTCTACCGGCGGCCTTGTTCGTGCTTCTCATTTTGACGCTTCCGGAGAGCCCCCGCTGGCTTTTTGCGCAGAACAGAATCGCGGACGCCGAATCCGTGTTGAGCAGCTATACCGATGCAACCGGAAGCCGTCTGCTGCTCGATGACATTCGTATCGCGCTGCAGACTCCAATGGAACGGCGTTGGAGCGCGCTGTGGAGTCCGGCGGTCCGCGGTTCACTCTTTATCGGTGTCGGCTTTACGGTTCTGCAGCAGGTCACGGGAATCAACACCATCATCTATTATGGGCCGCGGATATTTTCACTCGCCGGCATCACTTCCAACAAATCTGCAATCTTCGCCACTCTACTGGTCGCCATAACCAATGTGCTGGCCACGATCATCGCCCTGGTGCTGGTGGACCGCGTGGGACGCAAGCCGCTACTCTACGTCGGAGTCAGCGGCATGACCGCGTCGCTGTCGATGCTCGCTTATTCGTTTCATAATCCGGCTGCCTTGGGTGCTTCGCCGGGCGTGATCGCCACCGTTTGCCTGATGGTCTACATCACCTGCTTTGCGTTTAGCATGGGCCCTATCGCCTGGATTCTGGTCTCTGAAGTCTTTCCGCTGCGCGTGCGCGGCCGGGGTGTTGCCGCCGCGTCGCTCGGTTCGGGAGCATCCAATTTCGTTGTCTCGCTCACTTTTCTATCGCTCATTAAGGTCGCGGGCAATTCAATGACCTTCCTTATCTATGCAGCCTTCTGCATCGTTACGCTGCTTTTTGTTCGCTTCATCGTCCCAGAGACCAAGGGACGCGAGTTGGAGAGCATCAGTTCCGGACCCAAAGCAACAGCACCATAAATGAACCCGGCAAAAGAAATCGCAAGCCGGCAAAACCGCTTTCACGAGGCAATTTCAGGAATGACGCGACCGCAGACCCACGCTAGCATCCCGGCGCAACAGGACAACTTGGCAATGAAGGATACCGGCTATGTGGCCGGCATTGATATTGGAGGAACCAACCTTCGAGTGGCGCTCGCCGACACGCGAGGCGCCGTCGCGGTAAAGTGGACTTGCTCCACGGCGAGCGTTCGCGGTGCAGATGCGGTAATGGCTCTAATCAACGACGGGGTGAGACATCTGCTCCGCGAGGTATCCGCACCGCCCGGCGCCTTAAGGGCTGTTGCCGCCGGCGTCCCAGGTATTACAGACGTTGACGCGGGAATGGTCATCGCAACTTCTTATCTCATGGGATGGCGTGACGTTCCTCTTCGCGCAATGCTCGAAGACACGCTCAACGTTCCTGCCACGGTAGACAACGACGTGAACCTTGCTGCAATCGGCGAAAGCTGGGCCGGCGCCGTAAAGGGAGTGAATGATTTTGTCTTTCTCGCCATTGGAACCGGCATAGGCGCAGGCATTATTCTGAACGGCAGCCCCTTTCGCGGAATGGGTTGGGCAGCAGGAGAAATCGGCTATATGCTCGTGCCCGGTGTGACGGACGTTCCCCACGATCACGGCGAGCCTGGCGCCCTGGAGAGCATCATCGGCGGCGAAGGCATCAAGACGCAGTGGCAGAAAGTTTGGCGGGAGGACAACACGACACTGCCCAAGGATCTGACCGCGACTGAGATCTTCGATCACGCGCTTACGGGCGATCCGCTGGCGCAGACCATCCTTGATTTTTCTGCTCGGTTGCTATCGGGTGTTATCTACAACATCAATCTGGTGCTGAATTGCCCGCTCTTTGTGTTCGGCGGCGGAGTGGGCGCGCACAGGGGATTCTGTGAGGCTACGCAGAATATGCTGGCACTGCGGAACATGCGGAACCCGCCGATCCTCAGGTGCAGCACCTTGGGGACCGATGCGCAGATCATGGGAGCCCTGCGTCTTGCGCTTGACACGGCAGGCGCCCGCCCAGAGCTCTTCTAGAACCAAAATGCGCATGGGGACCGTGATCGAGATGCTTTTTAGATGCCGCAAGCCGCCTCGGAGGCTTGTGGCACACGGCCTTGCTTCTGATGTAAAGTCGTGCGGCACGGTTCGCCATCCTTCTCATCTCCTGTTTTCGGGAGACTGGGAAGTTTGCGATGGAAGCTAGGTTAGTGACAGGAATAGTAACGAGAGAAAAACTGTTTAGAATAAATAGGATGGCGGAGAGGGAGGGATTCGAACCCCCGATAGCCTTGCGACTATGTCTGATTTCGAGTCAGGTGCATTCAACCGGGCTCTGCCACCTCTCCGCAGGTAGTCTCTCCTATTAAATCTAGCATAGTTGGATCTTGAATCTCCTGCGGCCCGAGCCCGGTAGTGCTCAGCCCATAATCCCTTTGTGGCCGAGGCAGCTACGGAGATAGGAGACTTGACCAACGTGGAGGGTCTCATGCATGGCGAGGAAGTTCACTACGCCGCTGACCATGCCGTCGGCGCTGGGAGGGCCTTGTTTGGAGGGCTGCGAGAGAACTTCGCCAGAGGCGGTTTCCATCGCATGGGCCAGCAGTTTTGAGCTCTCGTCCCAGGCTTCGATCAGCGTTGAGGACGAGGGGTAACTGGCCGCTTCGCCAATCTGTGATCCGCGCTCGAACAAGCTGAGCCATGGCTGCGACCATTCGGTCCCTAACCGGTCGAGCACTGTCTTGCGGGCCCAGATCACGTGACCGACGATCCACGCAACATGGTTCGACTGGTTATTGGGGCGGCTCAGCCATTCCTCAGGTGTGAGGTCAGAGACCAATCCCGCGAGGGTCTTGGAGTTGAAGCGAAAGTTTTCTGCGGCGGCTGCAATGACTTGGGGAACTGGCATGGATGTCACCTGATTCGTGTGGGTTGCAGAGGCTGAAGTCCTCCCAGGTATTTGGGAATTTGCGGGAAGGCTGAAGTCGCGCCCTGAAACAAAACCCTATCGAGAAAGTGTTTATGCACGGCTCAGGTAGGCGCCCTCGCTGGTGTCTACGCGGATTTTTTCGCCCTCGTTGATGAAGGAGGGAACCTGGACGACTAGGCCGGTTTCCAATTTGGCAGGCTTGGAGACGCTGGAGGCGGTAGCTGACTTGAGGCCCGGCTCGGTTTCGACGACGGTGAGCTCGACGGCGGCGGGCAGGTCAACACCCACGGGTTGGCCATCATGGTAGCTGACCTTGATTTGCAAATTCGGTGTGAGGTATTCGACCGCATCGCCCAGCGTGGAGCCCTTGAGAACGGTCTGCTCGTAATCCACAGGGTTCATGAAGTAGTAGTCGTCTCCGTCGGCATAGAGAAAATCCATGGAAACCGAGTCCACGATGACTTTTTCAATGGCGTCGGCGGAGCGGAAGCGCTCCTCGAACATGGCTCCTGTGCGGATGTTGCGCAGCTTGGCCTGGATGAAGGCGCGCAGGTTGCCGGGGGTGCGGTGCTCGACCTTAAAGACCAGGTGCAGTTGGTCTTTGTGTTTGATGATCATGCCGGGACGCATTTGTGTGGCGGGAATCGACATCTAAATTGAAGCTCCTTGCTCTATTTGCGGACGCGCCGCAGGAAAGTTTGGCCTTGGCCTTACTTTTATTGTAACTTAGGGGCGGATAGGCGCGGATTGGCCAGGCTACTTGCTCTCCGGCTGTTTGGCGCCATCCGCTGCCGGGGGAGTTTTGACAATCTCCGGCTCGCTCTCAGTGGTCTTAATCGTCGCTCTCCCGTCTTCTTCTAGTGTGAAAATCACATTGATTTTAGTCGTTCTTATCATGGGCACGTCGTTAAGCAGATATGGCCGATATCGCCATGTTCTCACGGCCTTGAGAGACTCTTGCTCTAATATCGTCGGCCCGCCGAGGATGCGCACGTCTGCAACGACACCAGTCCCCAATATTGTGGCCTCAAGCACGACTGTCCCCGATATTCCAGCCGCTATGGCAGCGGGCGGATAGATGGGCTGCGTCTTCCTGAGGGGAAGGCCCATATTGTGTGAACTGATTGTGATCGGTCGGGTACTTCGATGGCTGTTGTTTCCTGGCGTCTCGCTCGTCGAGGATTGCGCAAGGGCGAACGGTGCTAGTGCGCATATGCAGAAGCTTGCCGATAGCGAGACTGCATATCGTAGTCTGATTACCTTGAAGCAGTTGAGTTTCAGCAGAGACATAGAAACTCCTTCAGATGAGGAACGTCGGAAGTTTATCAGAAGCCAGCCGAATTCGACTGTAGCGTTAGAGGTCCCGCGCGTTCCGCCGGGTTGGCAGGGGCAGAATTGACGGGCGCGCTGCGGCTCTGCGAGACTTCCGCGCATTGTACTTAGGGACGGATAGGCGCGGTTTCAAGTAATAGTGCAGTCTTCGGTAAACCTGTGAACCGAGCTGAATTTCCCTCAGGAGGGGTACAATTCAAGCCAATTGACGCAGGAAAAGAAGGTTCCTGCGTACACATTGATCATGGCGGCATAGCTCGGGTGAGCCGACAGAGTTGGAGGCCCATTGTTCCCCAATCGAGTTTGTGATTCCGAATCCACTCAGTTGCGGCCTGAGCGTTCTCCTGCTTGCAACATTTGCGTCAATAGCTTCTCCATCCTGGCCGCGCTCACCCTTCTAGTGGCGCAAGCCGCGCTCGCTCAGGAGATGGAAGCGCCACAGGAGAACAAGCCTCAGGTCAAGCAGCCTGTGGAGCGCGAAGTCGTCTTTGAGGGATTGGCTTCCTACGGCAATTACAAGCTCTTTGCCTCCGAGGTCGATACCAAGATCTACACCGGCGGATTGGAATACGACCGTCATTCCTGGGGCTACGCTCTGCACGCGCGGATGGACTACGTAGCGGAGTTTCTGCCTGTGGTTGTCTTCAGTGAGCTTGCCGACACGGACTTCTTTGGCAATCAAATCTTGCCGCCATCACCTAATCGGAGATTGTTATACGGAGTGGGGTTTTCGCCGATCGGCATGCGGATGATGTGGCGGGACAAGAAGGCTATCAAGCCGTACGTGCTGTTCAAGGGCGGAATGCTGGTCTTCGACCACAAGGCGATTTCGAACCATGCGGCGTATGAGAATTTCAGCATGCAATCCGGACTTGGCGTGCAAACAAGGCTGACCAAACGAGTGGACCTGCGTCTGGGCCTGTGGGGCGATTTTCATTTTTCAGATGGCTTCGTTGTCCCCGTCAACCCAGGCACCGACATGATGAACTCGAGCTTTGGAATAAGCTACCATCTCGGCCCGCAAGAAGCCGAAGGCGGCCGGCGCCATTGGTACTCCCGGTTCTAGAGCGGTTGTCCAATTTACGTGCCCTTTCAAGGCATCGACTTATGCAGAGGTTTCCTAGAAGCGCCAGACCAATCCGCTGGAGATGCGGCCGAAATTGGTGGACATGCCAGGAAGCCGGTATGGGTAGGCTACCTGAGGACTGCCGAGGTTGAAATAGGCGTATTGAAGACCGCCGCTGACACGGAAATCAAAGTGGCGCGTGAGCTGCGTGTCCAGGCCGCCGCCGGCATAGGTTGAAATCGAGGCTGTATAACCGATTGTCTCGTTTGGTCCCCAATTATGGTTCATGCCGGCCTCTCCCAGCAATCCCTCCACAAATACGGATTCCCTTTTGACGCGCCAGGCGTATTGCCCCCCGCCCATGATGAAGAGTGGGTGTTGCGGGGCGCCGAGGTTGGTTCCCCTGTATGCGTAGGTGTCGATCTTGAAACGCAAGCTGTGCCAGGAGAAGAAGGCCACCGAAGCATCCCATCCGTTCAGTGGCTGACGTGCTCCGGGTACTCCATTGATGGTGTTGGAGAGGAAGGAATAGCCGCCGTATATCTGGTAACGAGCGCGGGCCTCCGTTTGGGCATGGAGGACGGACGACAGGCACAGCAGCGCGAGCAGCGAGACGAGACGAGATGGCATTCAGGGCCTCCAGGTGACGTCGTGCCATCATAATACCCGGTCGGTTTGGGTGTGGAGAATCAGCAAGGTGCGGGGGCGATGCTATGGATGCGTGGTATGGCGATTTGGCGTGAACCCAGAATTCCTCCGGCCAGATCGGCGCTTTAGTCCGCATTTCTCACAAGCACAGCTTTTGGGCGGTGTTGAGTTGATGTCAGGCGGGGGTGAAAGACGCAGTTGGAGTGACGATACGGCCGAGGTCAACAGCGCAGGGAGTGGAAGGCGGCCGCGTAGATATCTTTCCACTTGGAGGCCGAAATGAGTTGGAGCAGCATCGGCGTACGCTGATAGCTTTCATTAGACGGCTGACAGCAGGTGATGTAGAACTGGCGAAGACTGAATACCGAGAGAGGAGCCGCAAGAAGAAGACGGTAATACCCCTTGCGGGTACAGTAAAGCTTGTCGGCGGTCAACAACAGGCCTATCCATGTGAATTGAGGTCCTGAGTTATATTGCGCTGTCTGTCGATTTGACACCGCCGGGATTCTGAGATTGGATTTACCCTCGGTGATCACCAAGGTTGTGTCGCTAATTGTGTCGTATCCCTGCCATCCCTACCCTATCGGGCCGTCTAAGGCAGTGTCGCGCCGTCACACACAAAAGGCAGCGAGCGTGCTTGAAACCAGCATGAACGCTGCCTCTCTCTGTCACTCGGTATCCTCCGGTTTCTCTCCGTCTGGATTCGCTCGCTGATTACGCAACGAGGATGCCGCCGGTTCGATCCCGCTCAGCTCCACCATAAAATCAAACAACTTGCCGCATGCTCTCCATCTCGCGAGGTGGGCCACCAATTGACCGCCCGGCTTAGCGCCCCTAATCAAAGCGGCTTGTCACCCGCGTGCCCGGCAGCAGAGCCTCGCCAACAGGCCAGCACGACGCCCGCCGTAAGAATGGGAAGAGTGAAAAGCTGGGCCTGGCTCATCCATCCCCAAAGGAGTGCATGGCCCGGCCCCGGGTCATGACAGAATTCATCGGCAAATCTGCCAATGGCGTAGACCATCAAAGCTACTCCAAATGTAAATCCACTACGGGACCGGAAGCGCCGAAAGGCCCAGCCAGCAATAAGAAAGACCAGCAATCCCTCAAGACCCGCGGCATAAAGTTGGCTGGGATGCCGTGGAACTTCCATTCCATCCACAAGCGGAGCGCGTGGAAATATCACCGCCCACGGAACGGTTGCCGGTCGTCCCCACAATTCGCCATTGAGAAAGTTGCCGATGCGTACAAAGAAAATCGCAATAGCGCAGGCTACCGCGCCCGCATCCAGGAAGGGCCAGGGATCGAGATTGCGCCGCCGGTTAAAGAGCATGGCTGCAACGAGCATTCCTGCGATGGCGCCGTAGCTGGCCATCCCTCCCTGCCACACGGCGAAGACTTCCCAGGGGTGATGACAAAACCGGTCAAAGTCATAGAGCAGGCAGTACCCAAGCCTGGCGCCAGCGACACCGCCGATGCCGGCATATCCAAAAACCAATTTGGCCACCTGATCCGATGCGATGGGAAGACGTCCTTGCCTTACCCACCAGTGACACAGCAGCCAGATGGTTAAGCCTGCAAATACATACATGAGACCGTACCAGTGGAGTCCGACATTGCGGAAATAGTGTATGGCGATGGGGTCTATGTTATCGGTCCAGTATTTTCGATTCGAAACCTGATCGAGGGCAATCATGTTCATTAAGAGCATATAAGTGGATACTTTCACTCCTTTGCCCCCTGAATTCCAAAATCCAATGCAGAGGCTGGAGCTGAGCGATGCTTTAGGGTAAGTCCGCGTCGCGCTGCGAAACCAAAAAGCTGTGCCCGGAGAAGAAACAGCGAGGAGACTAGAACGCAAACGCCGGCAAAAAGGTCGCCGTGAGCGGTGTAGAAGGTCATGTCATGCTCGTAGCCGAACGGGGCGGTGAGCACTCCAGCCCGGCGGCGCGCGATGCTGGCGGTGACTCGGCCGTTGGAATCGATAACCGCGGTAACGCCGTCGTTGGTGCCGAACATAATCCAGCGCCGGTTTTCGAGGGCGCGCATGCGCGTTATATTCAGGTGCTGCCAGGGGACTGAGGTATCGCCCCACCAGGCGTCATCGCTGATTTCAATCAAAGCTTCCGCGCCGGATGCCGCAAACTGGCGGACCTCATCTCCAAAAACCGCCTCATAACAGATGAAGACCCCGTAGCGATGGCCGTCCGTGTTGAAGACCTTGCGCATCGTTCCGCGGCTGAAGTCGCGCAGATCCTGCGTCGGCCCTCCAATGAAAGAGAGCAGACCCTTATGAGGTGTGTATTCGCCAAAGGGAACAAGATGGATCTTGTCGTAGCGGCCAACGATCGTTCCATCCGGCGCGGCTATGGTTGCTGAGTTGTAAAACCGATCGCGGTTTCCGCCGGGGCCGCTTCCAGGAACTCTATCTTCGCCCATGCTGCCGATCACAGCGGTGGCATGCGTCTCAGCGGCGAGCCGGGACACGGCGTCACGGAAGCGCGGGTCAGAGTCGGGAGGAGGCGAAGGCGCCTCTGGCCAGACAAGAAGGGTGGTCTTGCCGGGCAGACAAGATTGATTGGGCTCCACGGAAAGGCCAGTGTCTGGAATCCCCGCCATGAAGGGAAGGCAAGTGACGCGGCCGAGCGCGTCCATCGCTTGCAGATCTTTCTGCCAGCTCGCCCGGTCGAGGGTCTTGATTTCTGCTACTTCCAGATTGGGTTGGATGAGAGTCGCGGTGGCTGTGGCGGGGCTGGCCGGCTGCAGGCGGAAGATGGGAACAAGGCCTGTGCCGGACAGAAGCACGGCGGCAAGGAGCGCCATCGTAATCGCTCGCCGCGGTCTCTTCGCCTTAAGCCTATCTTCCGGCAGCAGGAGCAAAGAAATCGCGGCGTTTTCGAGAATCAAAACAAAAGTGATGCCATAGACTCCGGTCCAGGGCGCCAGCCAGTTCAAGCCCGCATTATCCACCTGCGAATAACCAAGCTGACCCCAGGGCATGCTCGTGAAATGGTAGGCAAAAAAGTCAATAGCCACCCATAGGATGGGTGCAGCCAGGAGCGCAATCGCCCGGCTGTTGAACCGGTGTCGAAGAAAAGCCATCAGGAAGCCAAAGAGCGCAAAGTATCCGCCCCGCAGCAGCGAAAGCCCCAGCAGGATCAGGCTGGAAGACGCCGGCGAGACGCCGCAGCAGAGGCGTGTAGTGCTGTAAATCCAGTAACAGTTGCCGGCATTCCAAAGCACGCCCGCAAGATATCCAAGGAGCGCGCCCTGGAGCGGGGAAACGGGCCGGCTTTCTCTGCCACAGCTCAGAAAAGCCGCCAGCAAGGGAACAACGGCAAACCACGCAAACTTGCCACGCCAGGGCGGCATGGGGCCGGCGATCGGGAAAGGCAGCTCTAACAGAATTGCTGAGAGAATAGCCAGCAGCCACGGATTCAAGGCTTTGCCGCGCTTACGAAGAGTCCACCTGCGGAGTATTTCCACACCATTCACGGCTGCCAGATTCACAACAACTACTTGAATCGCCGCGGACTACCCGCGTGGCGGCATTGCTCCTCTCCCACCAGGCCGAGGTCGATGTCCGGAGCGATGGTGGCACGACGCCCTTGATCTCTGCGCGGAGAATGTTTGATGACCCGATGACGGATCTGTTGAGCAAACATGGCGGCCTCGGATATCGCTCAACGCAGTGAGATCTCTTCCACGCGCCTTCCGGCCGGACGTTCCTCGCGGCCGAGCCATGGATCCTCGTTTTTCTCCGCGAGAATCTCCCCCACGGCGCCCCAAATCTCCTGCAGATTGAGGCTATCGAGGCAGTGATCGTGCTCCTGCGAACACGGGACACAACACAACTCTCTGCTGCCCGAGCTCATGCAGCCCTGCTCAAGTCCGCATCCCGGCGCCGCTTGAAAATGCCGTTGCCCGCGGTAACCAGAAACCTTGTGGTCGGTCGGCCCCCATAGCACCACGGCCGGGACGCCGCATAGGTGCGCGGCGTGCATCGCGAAGTTGTCCACCGTAACCACGGCATCGAAGCGCGGAAGCAGCGGGATCAACTCCCTTTCGTCTGCAAGGCCCAGAAGGCTATAGGTCCCACGAATGTAAGGCGAGGAGCGCTTGCCTGCTTGAACAATGAGGGTGTCGCTGCCGGAAAGAAGCTCGACCAACTCTTCCCATTTCTTGATTGACATCTGCTTCCTCGCTGAGTCCGCCGCCGGACAGACGAGCAGGTTCCCCGCTTTCCAGGGAAGTCCAAAAGAAATTCGATCCTTTTCGGCGTGATTCGCAGTCCAAAGACACTCATCCACTGGCAGTTCCAGGCCGAACATCCGGGCAAGCGTTTGATAGGCGCGCCCCGCTTCAGCGCCACGATTTCCATAGCCTGGCTCTTCCCAGTAATCCGCGCTCATGATCCGCGTGTCCGCCGGCGGATTCCCGATCTCTCCGACCGCGGGGTGACCGCGCAGGATCGGATCCAGGCCGGTTCTTGAAACCAGATTGAACTTCCGCTGCGGAAACCTGTCGGCCACCTGCTTCAAAACTCCCGAAAGCATTAGAGCATCCCCCGCAGCCCCTCTGAGGTTGATCCATATCGCGCCGTTCTGCTTCTCATCGGCATCCCCGGACGGGCGCGATGCAGGCGCTCCTGGTACGGAAACCCGGCAGTTTTCGACGGTCTTGTTTTGGGAGCCGTTGCCGTTGACCGCCGGCTCGAAATACTTTTCGAGAAAGATCTTCTTTGCCACGCACATCCGCGACCGACTCATCAGCGACCCGGTCTTCAGCCAACCGTCTAGCGGGCATCCGCCGTGGCACACATCCCAGAACCTGCACCCCTTGCACTCCGTCTCGCCGAGGAGTTTCGTCCTCTCCAGCATCTTCGCCTTTGCGGGATCCTCCAACACGTCCACAAAGCTTCTTTCCTTGATGGACCCGAGCCCCAGCAGACCCCAATCCATCGCGCGCCCGCACTGAAAGAAATTGCCATCCGGAGCGATCCCGAAATGAGTCTTAGCGCAAACTCCCGAGTCGCAGCAGATCATCGAGCGACTGCCCCGCAGGTTTTCCTCCATCATCCTGAACGGCTCCACGCGGGGCATGCGCCATCTGTTCTTCCACCATGCCGGGAAGATTGCGCCCAGGAAATCAGCGAATTCTTCCGCCGTGATATCCAGGTGAGAAAGACTCCTGTCGCGAAGATAGACCGGGTTGAACATCATCGATCCGGTCGGATTCAGATTCATTAGAAACCAGAAGATATCGAGCGGCCGGTCCAACGAGAGCTTCGTCACGACGTAGATCATTCCCCAACTGAAGCCTTCTCTCTCCACCAGCCTCACGCTCTCCATGAACTTTCTCCGATAGAGGTTGGCGTCGACCGTCGCGCCGATTCCTCGCAAATCGGTGAAAGGATCGTAGCTTGTGCCGAAGCTGGTCACTCCCAGCTGCTTGAATACGGGCACAAATTCCGGTCTAAAAAGCGTGAGATTCGTTTGCACGCTGTGACGGATCCTGTGCGCGGTCTTTTCGCAGTGCTTTTGCTGAAATTCAAGGGCTTTGGCAAAATAGTCCGTCCCCAGCAGCAGCGGTTCCCCGCCGTGCCAGATGATCTCCATCGTGTCGTCTGATTTCGCCAGCAGGTAGTCGTTTACCCGGGTGAAAAAAAGCTCAAGCAACTCGTACGGCATCTTTTCCCGGATGGCTTTTTTATTGTGCGCCACATCGCAGTACACGCACTGGGCATTGCAAGCCTCCGTGGCTTTGAAGATTACAGTCGCCATACATGATCCTTCCCGGCTCTTTGCTCCTGGGCGTAGAGTGCTTCAAGAGTTTCGAGCGTTTCCGAGAAGAAGGCCGTGCAGCCCTCCGTTATTTCGTCCTCCGGGCGAAGACTGCCCATGCAGAGTTTGAAGCCTTCGCAGGTGGCGCATGGGCTGAACCCGGTGAAATTGCGCGACCACGCATCAGTTCTACGCGCAATCTCCTCCGGCTCCGCCCTCTCGATATCGTCAAGGCATCCGATGAATTGCCCGGCAACAGCTTCCTTGCACGAGAGAGCCACATTCTTTTCTTTATCCAGATGAAAATACTTCTCAGGATCGTCGAGATACACCGCGCCCCACTTCAAATGAACTTTGGAGTCGTAATTCCGCGAGATGTAGTCGAACGGATCGATCGGCGCATGGGGAGCCCGCCCGCAGAGAGCATAGGTCATAAGGTCTGACAGCGCCTCCCAATCAACGGCCCCCGGCTCAATCCTGAGCGCGCAAGATAAGCCGAGAGAGGAAAGAATGCGCGCGTCCCTGATGTTCTCGTTCGTCGAACTCAAGTAGATTTTCAGGTTCAGGCTTCTCAGTAAAGGAAGCTTGTGCACGATGCTCCTGAATTCCCCGGCCGCAGGCGCTGTCAGCAGGATCGGAATCCCGCTCCATCCGTCTTCAAACGGCACTGCGTCCACCGGTTGGGCGGAGTCCAGTATCACGCACAGCAGGCGATTGCCGGAGTTTCTCACGGCATTGCCTGCCTCCCTCACCAGGGACGGCGAATCGACCCGGACGGCAATCTCCCTCTCGTGGAAGCCGTTAATAAGCTCCGGTTCATACGGGCAGACAAGTGTTCTTAAGCTCACTTTCAATCTCCGGTAGCCTTACTGATGCTTCATTCTTAAAAATGTTCAGAAGTTGACAGGCGCCGCCGCCGGAGCAGGTTCCATTGTTCATCTGCGCGCAGTCGTCGCACTCGGGATAGATGCCCTTCGCTTCCGCTCGGATCTTCCTGTGTGTCTCCGCAAAGATGTCAACCACCTGTCGCATGTTGTCAAACTCGAAGATCGATCTTCTATTGATGTTTGAAAGCGGAAAGCATGCATAGACGTTCATATCCGGCGTAATATCGATCGCCGGACTGCACTTGAACCGCATTTCCACTCCGCCGATGCGATACAGCCAGCCAAGCTGTTCGTTGCTGAACTTGCAAAGGGGAAATCCGCAATCCGGCACGAAGTCCAGTTGGAAGCCTTCGAACAGCTGGCGATAGGAATAAAGTCTTTCGATCGCGAGTCCAATTTCGCTCGGCTTGATATAAGCGGTTTCGGCTCCCGGCACGGGATGAGCAAGACCCAGGCGGAGCCTTCGCTTCATTCCATATCGATTCACAAGATCGAAGAGAAATTCCAGATCGAAATCCACGCGGTAGATGTTGAACCCGGGTTGGGTCCACGGGCCCATCGCCCCAAGAAACTCCTCCACGCTCTTTTGCTGCCACGCGGGTGCATCGGTCTGTTCGGGGTTGTTCAGGTTGCAGACAAAACTCAGCCTTTCGTTCGGAACCGCCCCCAGGTGCTCCTTCAGCTCGAGCAATCGATGGGAAGACATTATCCCGTTGGTAAATACGTTTACCCTGAATTCGCGCTGCAGCAGATATAAGACAAAATCCACGAAAAGAGGGTGAAGCGTGGGCTCTCCTCCCAGGAGCGAAATGGCTCTTTCACCGCTTGCCGCCATGAAATCAGCAAGATAAATCAGGTTTTCCCAAGACAAGATCTGATCCGGCGAGCTGTTCATCTCCCGCTCGGCAAAGCAATAAGGGCATGAGCGGGTGCATTTTGACGTGAGAAGTATGTTGGGCATAAATTCCCGAAATCCGAGCCTCCTTTTAAGGAACTTCGCGGCCCATACTGTGCGTGAGCCGCGGAGCGAATCCTGCGTCAGTCCTGCTGCCGTTGATCCCTGAGCGCCCAGTGTCGTCTGGCTTTTTGTGACTTTACTCGAATTTGCACAAAAACAACTACGCTCGCGTCGCTATCCGTCGAACTGCGCGTTTTTCGAGCCCCCGTTCTGCCGCGGCGCTCTTGGGTTAGGTCCTTTTAATGGTTGGTATATGAGTTGGTGTAGTAAGTGTCGTGATACCCTTGGCCGTTGGTATATGAGTTGCCATAGTAGTTACCGTAGTAGTTGCCCCCGGCTCCTGGAGTGCAGGCAGTCATTACGGTCCCAGCAGCCACGGCCGCAGCCACACCCCCCGATATAGCCAGGATGCGCCTCAAGGCATGCCGCCTCGTCATTGTCCCCATAGCGGTCCCTCTTTCTTGAATCGGAAAATTATCCGCGATCTTATCGCGGGTCAAAGGCGATGTCAAGGGAAATGAAATCAAGAAAACCTGTCAGAATAGCCAAAACACACGCATCAGTGCTCGAAGTCACAATGCGGGAGTGACCTAGATCACACTATAGGTGCTTAATTCGGCACACCAGCGTGATTTGAATAACGACCAATTCTTAGCCTTTTTACTCTTCTTTGCGGCGCTTCTTTCCGCCTCGGCTCAACGGGCCAGAGTGGAAGGGATCGCAGTCAACGGCGCAAGCTGTGAAAATGTACCGTTAGCTTGACGTCAATGAGCGCTTAGGAATTGTTTCAGCGAGAGGGAAGCATGAACGCTAAAAGAGCGAAAAAGTGTGTGAAGAGATCCCCTGCTCTCTCCTACTCATACCGCAGGGCTTCGGCGGGCAGAATACGTGCTGCCACCCACGCCGGGTAAAGCGTGGCCAGGAGGGAGATGCCGATGGATAACGCGGCAACCAGAAGACCGTGTTCGGGGCGCGAGGCAAACGGCAGAGTGTCAAACGCGTAAACCTCTTGGGATGTGTGAATGAAGTGGTAGTGACCTCCGGCCCAGGCGCCGAAATAGCCGAGCGCCAGGCCCAGAACTGTGCCGGTAACGCTGATCATCAGTCCCTGCAACACGAAGATGCGGCGGATCTGGCTGGGTTCCACGCCAAAGCTCATCAGCACGGCAATGTCGCGCGTCTTCTCCATCACCATCATCGTAAGAGCGATGAGAATGTTCAGCGCGGCCACAAGCACAATGAGCGAGATCACAATGAAGATGACCGTCTGCTCCAGCCGCAGGGCGCGGAAAAGCACGCGGTTCTGTTCCATCCAATTGGTCGCGATGAAGTCGCTGCCGGCTGCATCCTCCACCGCCAAGCCGATCGCAGGAGCCTGGTACACATCGTCCACCTTGAAACTGATGGCGGAGACAATGCCCGGTTCGCCGAATAAGCGTTGAGCGTCGGCCACGCGCATCAATGCCATCCCGTTGTCGAATTCGGAGAAACCGGCGTGGAAGATGCCGGCCACTCGGCAGCGCTGGTATTTAGCAGTGAAGCCATGGGGCGTTAAACTCTCATTGGGACTAATCACCAATACGTCGTCTCCCACATGCGCCTCGAGCCGCGTTGCCAGACTCGCGCCCAGAACCAGCGAGGTGTCCGCGCCTACGTCGTCGGGATCGAGAGGCTTCGCCGATCCCTTGGTCACAAAGCTCAGCAGGTTGCTTACCGTCCGTTCCTCGGCGGGAACAATGCCTTTGATAACCGCATACCCGGCGCGCGGGCCGCGCGAAATCAGCACCTGACCGTAAAGGGCCGGCGCGGCCGCGGAAACGTGCGGCACCCGGCGCAGCCGCTCCAGCAACGGACGCCAGTTTTGAATGCCGCCCGCCCTTCTACTCACCAATTCCACATGCGGAGAGGCCCCAAGAAGCCGGTCCTGCAAGTAGTGCCTCATCCCGTTGGTAATCGCGAGCGCGATCACCAGCGCCGCCACTCCGGTCGTTACTCCAGCAGCGGAGACGAGGGTAATGACGCCCACCATGGCCTGCCGCCGCTTGGCCTTGAGGTATCGCGCCGCAACAAAAACCTCGAACCGCATGTAACCCACCTTCCTGCTCTGCCGAAGGTCATGTTAGCCGATTGTAAACCGCACTAACCCGTGTTGTTCTTATTCCCAAGTCGCTTTTGTCGAGAAACCAGAGGAGCATTTTTTATCCGAAGCGCCGGAAGGAGCCATATCGAACATACTCGATCTCAGTTGTTGCCAACATCCCTACGCACGTTTCCAGATGCGACCCGATCCTATCTTGCGGTTCCGGTCAGTAGTTCGCCGATTCAAGCGCTGAACCGGTGCGAGCATTGACGCGCCCGCAGCGTCTCTGCGAGGCTTGTGTGCATGGAATACAGAGGGAAAGTGGAATACGCCGAGCAGCGGAAGCTGCGCACGCGGAATACACGCATCTATCGCGCTTGTCATTGGCCGATCTGGATTTTTGTCTTTTTTCTGGCGCCTGGGCCGCTGACGTTCACGCTTTTTGCGCATGGGTTCAGCCTGGTCAACTCGCTGTGGCTGGGATTGGTCCTTGCCGGGACGGGCGTTGCTGCGCTGCGCGGACGGCTGCCGGGCGCGGAGCCTGCGCCGTATATTTTGCGCTTCGACGAGGACAAGCCGAATCCGCTCTACCGGCGGGTCTGCTACACCTTTGCGTGGACGGCGGCGTTGAGCTACGGATTGCTGAACCTGAGCGGTTTGGTAATTGCCGCAGTGACCGGCGTGTGGTACATGAAGCAGATTTACAACATCTACGTCTACCTGCCGCTGGCCGCGGCGATTCTGTTGCTGGGCGCGCTGGGCAAGCTGCCGCGCGTGGAGCCCTCGACCAGGAAGGAAGGGACGCACCGGCGCTACTTCTACGGCACGGTATGGGCGGTGACAGCGGCGCAGACTGTGTTGCTGGTGTTGTGGAAAGCGCTGCCGCTGACCGCCGCTACAGGCCGGGTGAAGCTGGGAGCGTTTGTCGGCGTGCTTGCGCTGATGGGTTGGTTTGCCTATCGCGGAATGTTGCCGCGGACAAGGCCGATTTTGCCGGGTGAGGATATGGTGGCGGACTGACCTACCGCATCGGCTGATACGGCTCGACCAGCAGCATATCGGAGAGGATGCCGCGCTCCTCGGGAGTGAATGCGCCCTGATAGCGCTCGGAGTTGAGCACTGTGGGACGCTGCTCGAGCGGTACCGCGCGCAGATCCTGGAAGGCACGCTTCATCATCGCTTGGCGGTCGAGGGGCAACGTAGCCCATCGGCTTGCGGAGAGGTTGATGCGCATCTGTTCCTGCGGCGGCAGATGTTCGAGCATCTCAGCGCGGGCCAGACGGCGCTGCCGCTGCGCCTCAGACAATTGGTTTACCTGGTGCAACTGCCGCACTACCCGCTGCTGTTCCGCAGGTGGAAGCCGCCGGAAGTTTGGGTCGCCGCGCAGCATGCGCTCCTGCTCCTGTACGGGAAGGTTGCGGTGCTGATTGAGCCAGTCGCCCAGATGGCCGGGCGGGCCTTGCACAGGCGGGGCATAACCCGGATAAACGGGGCGGGCAAAGCCTGGACCGAGGTAGGGTGGGCCAGGATAGCCGGGACGCGGGGCGTTGGCTCGCGGCCCTCCCTGAGCTTGCGCTCCGGACGGCGATTGATTTCGTGGGAGTGAGGGTTGGGGCCGGGAAGCCTGTGGCCGAGCGGCAGGTCCGCTGGAGCGCTGGCCATTAGCCCAGGGCACCGGAACGCAAAGCATGACCGCTGCAGCAGCCATGGCCGCGCGGCCAATCATTCCCGCATTGTGAGTTCCGGTCGGCATTCTTTCTCGTTTTCCGCCGCTGGTTAAGAAGCTACTCCGCACTCGAGTTGTTGCTGGAGAGATCCTCCAACTGGTCCAGCAGTTGGGCGTTGTTATCCATGGTTTGCAGGTCGCGGACCACGGCGGCTTGTGGGGGAGCAGTGGGCGGCTGATTCCAGTCGGAGATGCCCAGATAGGTTCCTCCGCCAAGAAGTAGAACGACAGTCAGAGCCATGGCCGCCAACGGGCGAACGTGAGTCACCGGCCCATAGGCGAAGCGGGTACGCAGGCGGGCGTACCATCCCTCCGGCTCTGCCTCGCGCTGTTCGCGCAAACGCGCGTCGAGCCGGGTGAGGAAGTATGGGTTCGGCTCCGGAGCTTTCCATGTATCGAGGAGCGCCATGGTCGCCCGCAGTTCGTCCAGCTCGCGGCGGCAGCGGTCACACTCGGCGAGATGCATTTTAAGCTTGGCCGACAAAGCGCCAGGCGCAGCGGCCGGATCAAGCAGCAGGCTTGCCAGCCTGGCGTCCACTTCCGCGCAATTTTTGTTGGTCCGTTCCATTGGTACCACCCCATTTCCCGCCGGTCACAGCCCGGCCCGACTCATTTCAATCAATCCAGCTCAAACAAAATCCTTCAATTTGTCCCTCAGCGTCTGGTAGGCGCGAAAGAGCAGCGACTTGATTGCCGACTCGCTCAGCTTGAGCACCTCGCCGATCTCGCGATAATCCATCCCCTGGTACTTGTGCATCAGTACCGCCATACGCTGCCGTTCCGGCAATGCCATCACATGCGTGCGAATAGCCTTCATGCGCTCTGCGCGCAGAAGGCTCTGCTCCACCGAAAGCCCTTCGTCAGCCACATCCGGCGTCGTGCCGGTCTCTTCGTCCGGGGCGTCCAGATAAACATTCCGCGCTGCCCGTTCGTGGCGGGTGTCGCGCGCGTGGTTCACCGCCAAGTTAGTGGCGATCCGATAAAGCCATGTGGTGAACTTGGCCTCGGCTCTGTAGCTCTCCCTGGAGCGGTAAACGCGCAGAAAAACCTCCTGCGCCAACTCTTCGGCAATAGCCTGGTTGCGCACCATCCTGAAAAGAAAGTGGATGATGGGCCGGTGGTACTTCTGAGCCAGATAGCTGAATCCCGCTTCGTCGCCCGCCGCCGCGCGCAGCATGATGGCCGCGTCGCTTGTGGGATCGAGGCTGGCAGGGTTCAGCGTGCCGACCGTTCCTGGTTGCCAGTCCAGTCGCTCAGCCGGATCCGCTCCCAAAAGCGGGTTGTCCAGGACCAGGGTTGCCATATCTTCTGGAACCCCATCCGGACCGGAATGTTGCGCCGAAGGAGCAGTTTCCGCGTCGAAATCTCCGTCCGCCTGCTGGCCAGGGTGTGCGTCGGGGCGGTTGCCGCCGTTTCTGGCCAACACAGGCGTAAAACCCGCAGCTGGGAGGCCTGGAGTGCGCGAACGTGGACCGGCTAGTCCTGGAACCGGGCACAAAATGGCCTCACCGTCAGAGGTGGAATCGGCTGCTGGTCGGATTGATCTGGATTTCCAGCGCATCGTTCGTTATGGCGCGGGTTCCGGCTGGCCACATCTGGCCGCCAGGGTTGGCCGCAAAGCCGCGCAAGTGATACTCTAAATTACGAGATGCCCTGCTGGCTTGTCAGATCGCCAGCCTCGCCAGAGTTTGCAAAGTGGGCGCTTAACTCAGCGGTAGAGTGCCACCTTCACACGGTGGAAGTCGCAGGTTCGAATCCTGCAGCGCCCACCATTAGAATCAATAGTTTAAAGCAAATTTGAAGCTTTCTCAAACGCGAGTTCAATCACCAGTCCAGAAATGCGGGTTGCGTGCGCTCACGCCATGCGTCTCCTCAGCAGAAAGCTATGATGAGACGTGGAAAAACAAAAGATGCAAGACATATTGAATGACCCCTCTCAGCCGAATGCGCCTGCCCAGCGTTTGCTGTCGCTGGACGTACTGCGCGGCGTCACCATCTCCTTCATGATTATGGTGAACAACAACGGAGGTCCCGGTTCGTGGGGCTTTATGAACCACGCCCGATGGAACGGCCTGACGCCCACGGATCTGGTTTTTCCGACATTCGTGTTTGTGGTGGGAGCTTCGATAGCGTATGCCTTTGAAGCGCGCATGGCCCGTGGCGCAACGCGCGCCCAATTAACCCGCCACACATTGCGACGGGCGGCGACACTCTTCCTGCTTGGCGTGGTGGTCAACGGCTTCCCATTTTTCGAGTTGGCTCATCTGCGCATTTATGGTGTCCTGCAGCGCATCGCCCTCTGCTACCTTCTGGTCGGCCTTTTTTACCTGTGGGACAGGCGCGTATGGACTAAAGTCGCGGCGCTTGTGGTGGCGCTCGTTGGCTACTGGATTCTGCTCCGCTGGGTTCCCGTCCCCGGCGCGGGGATGCCGGGGCGCGATATCCCCTTCCTGGACCAAAGTCTGAATTTGGTCTCCTGGATCGACCGCCATTTGATGCCTCATCACCTCTATTTGGAATGGCCAGGCCCCGGCGTGTTGGACCTCCACAACCTGCACGATCCAGAGGGACTGCTCAGTACTTTGCCCGCTCTGGGAACCACGCTGCTGGGATTGTTGACCGGCCTGTGGCTGCGCACGAGAAAACCACAGGCCGCCAAGGCATTGGGACTGGCGGCTGGGGCGCTGGCTTGCCTGGCTACGGGCTACATCTGGTCGATTTGGTTCCCGCTCAATAAGAATCTATGGACCAGTTCTTTTGTGCTGGTGGCGGCCGGTTGGTCACTGACCGTGCTTACGCTCGCCTTCTGGTTTGCCGACGTGCGCGGCTGGCGCAAGCGCTGGACCTGGCCATGGCTGGTGCTGGGATCAAACGCCATTGCGGCATACATGTTCAGCGAATTGGCGCCCAACTTGCTCGGCTATATCCATTTCACAGCCGGCGGACAGCGGACAGATGTGCTGCGTTGGGTCTTCGTCCATGTCTTCGCGCGCATCCCCAACCCCGGCTGGGCCGCGTTTGCCTACTCGGTTTCGATTCTCGCGTTTTGCTTCATTCCTGTCTGGGTGCTTTATCGCAAGAAGATCTTCATCAAGGTGTGAAGAGCTTACTGCCTTGATATCTCTTGATAGCATTGGGATCGCGTAAGACTCGATCGTCGCGCCCGAACGGAAAAACCTGCAAATTGGAACAATGAATGGTTCTAATAACAGGCTTGAGTAGCAGCAGGGATATTTTCTTTTGATTCAATGGCAAGTGGGTGAACCCATGTTTCTCCGCGTGAGACGGCTCGGATGCACTGGAGCAAGTCTTCCCGGCCAGACTCAACCTTCAGTACGTATGGGGTTGACAGCGAAGCCGCTCAACCGAAGTGCCATCTTAGCGGTTTAGCAATGCAAGAGGGGACTTCAGATTGAGCTGAGGTCCGCAATCATCTTATGGAGCATGGTCGACCATTTTCGATATTGAGCAAAATAGTGCAGACTGTTGTGTCAGTCCAGGCGCACGAATGGCATTAACACGACAGTCGCCTGACTTGGCGGAGAGGTTGCTCAGATGGCTAAGAATACGGATAAGGCAGCCCCTGAACGGGAAAAATCGCCCTTGTTCCAAGTTGGACAGTTCCTGTTTCTGATTGGGTTGGCCGTCGCGGTTTTTCTGCTTGCCCAGAGCATGGTGCATCACCGCTTTCATCGAGGCGGCTGGATAAACCAGAACGGTACCCTCAGACCATAGGAGGCGTTGCAAGAGTCCTGACCGTGGCTTGAAATGATGCCATGCGCTTCATTCTCTGAAGTGAAGATACTATGCGAAAGACTCAATCGCAAAGTGCCATGCTGCGCGAATGACGACGGTGTGCTTTTTAAGAACGAGACCATTCTCCATACAAACCCACTATCAAGAAAAGTGGGCGGTAATCGCTCATGGCGGTCGAGCATCGGGGAGGGACAGTCCGGAAGGATGGCTGAATTGGCCTCCTAGATGCTTGATTCTATCAGCCGTTCTACGTTGGGACCTTCTCTTACATATGCTGTTCAAAGCGGAACAGTCTTCTCATCCACGCATGATTATCATGACCTTCGACCCGCAGGAGGAATATGCTTCTCGACCTGGAATCTTTGAAAGGCTCTTCCGTGATAGCTTCGGACGGTGAGATAGGGACTGTCAGCAACTTTCTTTTCGACGGCCTTTCATGGAGGATTCATTATTTGGTAGTTGACGTGGGAACCTGGTTCAAACGGCGAGACGTGGTTCTCGCAATTTCAGCAGTCGAACAGCCTGATTGGACGAAGAGAACGATCCTTGTCCGCTTGGCGAAAGACCAAGTGCGCGATAGCCCCGATGTCGATACCGAAAAGCCCGTTTCTCGCCAGCAAGAAATTGCGATGGAGGAATACTGGGGGAAGATGGCCTATTGGGTATCCACCCACTTTGAGGGCGGAGCTTCAATTCCGACCGGAAGGAAATTCCCTGTCCACACCAAAGAAGACCCGCATCTCCGGAGCGTCCGGGACTTACTTGATTATGAGGTCTGGGCCACAGACGGCGAGATTGGGCGTCTGGAAGGCTTGATCATGGACGAGGCTTCCTGGCATCTCGGCTACTTAGATGTGAAAGCCGGAGACTGGTTGCACGGCCGCTCAATGCTGATCCCCACTCGCTGGGTGAAGTCCATTTCCTGGGCCGATCTCAGAATAGATCTGCATCACAGCAGAGATGGGCTTTAGGTCAGTTCGAAACGGGAAGTCTTGTCCACGCGGTTGCAACTCTGCGTGGTTGCCCCAACGGACCTCAGCTTCGCGAATGGTCTCCCGCACAACCTCCAGGTGAGTGGCCGCTCGGCCATTCCTGAGCAAAACAGCACAGCGTCCGCGTCTACGTGAACTGATACTTCTTGCAGGAGCCGGTCCGGAATACCTGGACGGATTACTGGGGGAGTGCGCCCACTTCTTGGAATCCAAAACGCCCCAATGAGTCTTCTTCTTCAATGCCTCTGCAGCGAGTTGCCGCGCCTTTCCTGGATAGGCGCCTGGCGGATGGAGCAAGAACAGGAGAACGGTCACAAGTGAAATCGAATCCAGATATGCCCGAGCCGAAGCAGACACCCAATGCAGATAAACCCGAGCCTAAGCCGGATTCCGAGCCGGCTTCGAAGGATGACAAGGATGCTCTGAAGTCCCTTCCCATGCCTGAGCTGCTGAAGAAGCTCGCGTCATCGGCAGACGGACTCACTCAAGCCGAGGCCGAGAAGCGCCTGGCGCAATACGGTCCGAATGAGATCGCGGAAAAGAAGACCAATGAATTCCTCAAGTTCCTCACGTATTTCTGGGGTCCCATTCCTTGGATGATTGAAGCAGCGGTCATTTTATCGGCAGCAGTGCAACACTGGCTGGACTTTTTGATCATTCTCCTTCTGCTTTGTTCCAATGCCGTGGTTGGATTTTGGGAAGAACACCAGGCGGGCAACGCTATCGCAGCTCTGAAGGCCAAGTTGGCGATCAATGCGAAAGTCAAGCGAGATGGCAAGTGGCAGAATCCCAAAGCGAGTGATCTGGTACCTGGCGATGTCGTCCGTCTGCGGCTCGGCGACATCGTTCCAGCCGATGCGCGCCTGCTCGATGGCGATTCGATCGAGGTGGACCAGTCCGCACTGACTGGCGAGTCCTTGCCCGTCACCGCAAAACCTGGCGGAGCAGTGTTTTCCGGGTCAATCGTTCGTCAGGGTGAAATCGACGCGATGGTGTATGCCACCGGGACGAACACCTACTTCGGCAAGACCGCGCAAATGGTGCAGGAGGCCAATACTGTCAGCCACTTCCAGAAGGCGGTGCTGAAGATCGGCGACTACCTGATTGTTCTCGCGGTTGCGCTGGTTGTGTTGATCCTGATCGTTGCGCTCTTCCGAGGCGACAAGGTTCTCACCACGCTGGAATTCTGCCTGGTGCTTCTGGTTGCCGCGATTCCTGTCGCGATGCCCACTGTGCTCTCGGTGACGATGGCCGTCGGCGCTCGCCTGCTTGCGAAGAAAGAAGCGATTGTAACCCGCCTCTCGGCGATTGAGGAACTGGCTGGCGTGGATGTGCTGTGCTCGGATAAGACCGGCACACTCACTCAGAACAACCTTACGCTGGGTGATCCTTTCAGCGTGGACGGTATCGCTTCCGATCAGATCATTCTGTGGGCTGCGCTCGCCTCGCGTGCCGAAGACAAGGACACCATCGACCTTGCGGTGATTGGCGGCGTGAAGGATGACAAGGAACTGAAGAGCTTTCAAGTGCAGCACTTTCAGCCCTTCGATCCGGTGCATAAGCGCACGGAAGCCACTGTCAAAGGAGCGGACGGGAAGCAGTTCTTTGTGGCCAAGGGCGCGCCGCAGGTGATTCTGGAGATGTCGACCAACGCCGCCGAAGTCAAGCCTGCGGTCGAGAAATCCGTCAATGAATTTGCGGGACGCGGCTTTCGTTCCCTCGGCGTGGCGCGGGCCGATGAGCAAGGCAAGTGGAAGTTTGTCGGTATGTTGCCGCTCTTCGATCCGCCCCGCGAGCAAGCCAAGGAGACCATTGCGAGCGCCCGCCAGATGGGCGTGGACGTCAAGATGGTTACGGGCGATCAGATCGCCATCGCAAGAGAGACCTCAAAACAGCTCGGGTTAGGCACAAACATCCTGGATGCCAGCGCGCTGGGCGATACGAAGAAGCAAGAGTCTTCGCAGACTCAGGAAGCGATCGAAAAAGCCGACGGTTTTGCCCAGGTATTTCCCGAACACAAGTACCACATTGTCGATGTTCTTCAACAGCGCAACCACATAGTCGGCATGACTGGCGATGGTGTCAACGACGCGCCTGCGCTCAAGAAGGCCGACTGCGGAATCGCCGTCTCCGGCGCGACAGATGCGGCGCGAGCGGCAGCATCCATTGTGCTGCTGACCTCCGGCCTGTCGGTGATCATTGACGCCGTCAAGGAGAGCCGCCGCATCTTCCAGCGAATGAACAGCTACGCCATCTACCGCATCGCGGAGACGCTGCGTGTGCTGTTCTTCATGACGCTCGCAATTCTGGTGTTCAACTTCTATCCCCTCACCGCCGTGATGATCGTCATGCTGGCGCTG
>Ga0182016_10000547_pt1 | contig 47085 bp, 35 predicted proteins | sample 712S2MmetaG_FD_120491 | JGI IMG/M metagenome (GOLD analysis project Ga0182016, IMG submission 120491) | Permafrost microbial communities from Stordalen Mire, Sweden - 712S2M metaG | ecosystem: Environmental > Terrestrial > Soil > Wetlands > Permafrost | place: Sweden: Stordalen | collected...
ATCGCCGCAACCGTCGAGGAGTCAACCCCTCCGGACATGGCTACGGCAATGGTGGTGACTTCGGTCATGGAGTTCACAGTCTCACAGTTTCACAGGAAATAAGGGGGGGAGGGGGGGTACGGACCGGGCGCGAAGCCAGAACCTTCCCATTCCCTCTCAACTTCAGTTGGCGCTCGATCAGCATTTGACCTCTTTTTCCGTCCGGACCACTCATTGCAATTGTGCGCCAGTTGGAGGAAATCTTCTGCAAACGGACGGAAATTTTCCCTCAGGGGCTAAAGCCCAACATTTTTCTGTGATCTGGCGGCACGGCTAAAGCCGTGCCCTTTCAAAGCCAGGAGAGAGTCTGCGTCAGTTCTTAGCCCAGCGTTCCAGTTGCTACCGGCGAAATTGCGCGCAGGTGCTCGACAGCTTCGGGGACGACTTTCAAAACGTAGTCCACATCGGCCTCGGTTGCGGTCTTGAGCAGGCTGAAGCGGAGGCTGGCGCGGGCGCGGGCTTTATCGACACCCATGGCCATCAGGACGTGGCTCGGCTCGGTTGCTCCAGAGTGGCAGGCCGATCCGCCGGAGACGGCCACGCCCTTCAGATCGAGCGCAATCACCAGCGCTTCGCCTTCCAGATTGTCGAACCAGATGTTGGTGGTGTTGGCCACGCGAGGAACAAATCTGTCGCCCGAAAAAGAAGATGCAGGTCCTTCGACTCCCTTCGGTCGCTCAGGATGACAGTCAATAGAGTGCGCACCATTGACGCCGGTTCCGGGTAGCTCTAAAACGCCCGCCTCCAGAGAGTCGCGCAGCTTGGCCAGGCGGCTGATAGTCCCATCTTCGAGCGAGTGCATGGCAAGCTCAGCGGCTTTGGCGAGGCCCACGATGCCGGGCACGTTCTCGGTTCCGGCGCGCTGACGGCGCTCGTGGCTGCCACCCACCAGCAGTGCTTCAATGGGAGTTCCGCGACGCACAAACATGGCGCCGACGCCCTTGGGCCCGTGCATCTTATGGGCGCTGATGGAAAGCAGATGGCAGCCAAAGCGGCGGACGTCAAATTTAACTTTGCCCGCGCCCTGCACCGCGTCGATGTGGAAGAAGACGCCGGTGTCGGCGGCAATTTTGCCTACCTCTTCAACGGGCTGGAGCACGCCGGTCTCGTTGTTGGCCAGCATCATGCTGATGAGCCTCGTCTCCGGGCGAATGGCGCGCAGAATATCCGAGGGGTCGATGAGACCGCTGGACTGGGGCGCGACGAAGGTTGTCTCCACTCCGTGCTGCGCCATGCGGTTGGCTGCCTGGAGAATGGCGGAGTGCTCGATGGAAGTGGTGATGAAGTGGTCGCCGGGGTGCAGCAGGCCGAAGATGGCCGTGTTGTCGCCCTCGGTGCCGCCGGAGTTGAAGACCACCTCAGCGTCGTGGCAGTTGAAAAACTCGGCCATGACGGAGCGCGCATGGTCCACGGCGGTGTGCGCCTGCTGACCGTGGAGGTGAATCGAAGAGGCGTTGCCGAAATGCTCCATCCAATATGGGCACATGGCCTCCATCACCCCGGCAGCAGAGGTGTAGTGGCATTGGCGTCCATATAGACTCGCTTCATCGGTTAATCTCCTTAATTTGATTGTACGGGATAATCAAATTCCGCTGTATTCAGCATCACAGGCAGCACGAAATTCACACTGTGGGGCTTTCAGGGATTGGCTTTGGTCTGGTAAAGTTCCTTCACGCGGCTCCGTCCGCGGGAGGAAAATCCCATGCTTAAACTTCCCTGTTCTGCCGGCTGCATTCTCGGTTGTAGCCTGCTGATCGCTCAATCCACATTTGTATTTTCCCAGGCAAACGCACCAGCCAAGCCTGCCGTGGGCACCGCTGTTTCGCCCGCGCAAACCTACGACAAAGTGCTCAGCATCATGGAGCAGCAGTTTGTTTCGGCCGCAGAGGCCATGCCGGAAGACAAATACAACTTTGCACCCGCAGCGAGTCTGGGCGAATTCAAGGACGTACGCACCTTCGGCCAACAGATCAAGCACGTCGCCGAATCGAACTACTACTTTTTCGGCGGATCGGATTTCACGGAAGCCACCGCCAAGGCGATGACGGATTCGATAGAAAAGCTCACCACCAAAGCTGACATTCTGAAGGCTCTGAAGGATTCTTTCGCCCTGGCCCATACGTTTGTGGGCGCCATAACCCCGGAGAATGCCTTTGTGATGACGGAGCATGGGACGCGCGCCGGCATGGCAAGCTTTGGAATGGCGCACATTATGGATCATAACGGGCAGCTGGTTGTGTATCTGCGCATGAACGGCATCGTTCCGCCGGCGAGCCGCAAGGGGATGTAATTCTCGCCGCGCGGAACCGGCGAGGCTGACGGTTTACTTCTCGCTGTCGAGCACACGCATCTGGGCCGGATCGTAGCGAGTTCCGGCCACAGAATTGGCGGGAACTGCGGCTTCGATAGCGGCAAGCTCATCGGCGGTGAATTCGACCGAGAGAGCGCCCAGGCTCTCGGCCAACTGTGCGCGAGTACGTGCGCCAATCACCGGAACAATGAAGCTGCCCTTGGCACGCACCCATGCAACGGCCAACTGCGTGGGCGTGATGCCTTTTTCCTGGGCGATCTGGTGGAGCTTTGCAACCAGTTGCTGGTTACGTTTCAGGTTGTCGCCGGTGAAGCGCGGAAGATGGGCGCGGAAGTCGCCTGTCGGAGCCGGCTGCGAGCCTGAAAGCAGGCCACGCGACAGTGCGCCATAGGTTGTGGCGCCGATGCCCAGTTCCGCGAGGAGGGGGAAAATCTTCGCCTCGGGGCTGCGGCTTACAAGAGAATATTCAATTTGCAGGTCCACGATGGGATGCACAGCCACGGCGCGGCGAATGGTCTCCGGGCCGACCTCGGAGAGACCAATGTGGCGCACGTAGCCAGCCTTGACCATCTCCGCGATGGCGCCAATGGTGTCTTCGATGGGCACAGTGGGGTCAAGACGCGAAGGGCGGTAGATGTCGATGAAATCAATGCCCAGCCGTTTGAGCGAATAGGCCAGCGCGGTTTTCACAGCCGTAGGCCGCGAATCGAAGCCAATCCATGTGCCGTTAGGAGCGCGCTGTGCACCGAATTTGACCGAGAGCACTACCTTTTCCCGGAGAAAGCGCAAGGCCCCGCCGAGCAGCATTTCATTGTGGCCCATGCCGTAGAAGTCGCCTGTATCCAACAGGTTGACACCCGCGTCGACGGCCGCGTGGATGGTGGCAATGCTCTCGGCGTCGTCTGACGGGCCGTACACTCCGCTCATGCCCATGCAACCCAGGGAGAGGGGAAAGACATCGGGGCCTGTGGCCCCCAGTTTGCGCAGCGGCGTCGCTGTTGCCGTCATGGTTGGCTCCCTTCAAGCAGCATCGTAGGATGAGAGCGTCAAAGAGGCAAGGGGTGAGTTGGGGGCAGCTTTGACGGCTTTCGCATTTCCGGCGATCCACAACATAAATGCTTTAATTCAGACACTTTATTTAAGGTGATGTTCTACGCGATGCTTACGCGGTCACTTTTTCTGTTTCCTTCGTGTGCGGAGTTCTGTCATACTTGATTGTGCCCACCCGGTACGTCCAATCCCAAACATTCCAAAGAGAGGTTGCACCCATGTCGGCAAAGTATGTCTTTGTGACGGGCGGAGTTGTGTCCAGTTTAGGTAAAGGCCTGGCAGCGGCTTCCATCGGCTGCCTGCTGGAAAAGCGCGGCCTGCGCGTGAATATGATGAAGTTCGACCCCTACCTCAATGTCGATCCGGGGACGATGTCGCCCTTTCAGCACGGCGAGGTCTTTGTCACCGACGACGGGGCGGAGACCGACCTCGACCTGGGTCATTACGAGCGTTTCACACATGCGCCGCTCTCGCGCGACAACAACCTCACCACGGGGCGCATTTACGAGCAGATTATTCAGAAGGAACGGCGCGGCGACTACCTGGGGAAAACTGTCCAGGTGATTCCCCACGTGACCAACGAGATCAAGAACGCCATGCGCAAGGTGTCGTCGAATGGCGCGGACGTGACGATTATCGAGATTGGCGGCACGGTGGGTGACATTGAGTCGCTGCCGTTTCTTGAGGCCATCCGCCAGATGCGTCAGGAACTGGGCCGCGAAAATACTGTCTTTGTTCATCTGACGCTGGTGCCGTGGATCGCCGCGGCCCAGGAACTTAAGACCAAGCCCACGCAGCACTCCGTAAAGGAATTGCTCAGTATCGGCATTCAGGCCGATATACTGATGTGCCGCTCTGAGCGGACCCTGAGCCGGGAGATGAAACAGAAAATCGCGCTCTTCTGCAACGTTGAGGAGAGAGCCGTGATTGGCGCGAAGACCGTGCCATCGATTTATGAGGTGCCGCTCTGCTTTGCCTTGGAAGGCGTGGATGCGCTGATTCTGAAGTATCTGCACAAGGAAGCGCCGGAGGCCGACCTGACTGAGTGGAGGGCCCTGGTGGAGCGCTGCTACAACCCCAACGATGAGGTCTCCATCGCCATCGTGGGCAAGTATGTGGAGTATGAGGATAGTTACAAGTCGCTCAAAGAGGCACTAACTCATGGAGCTGTCTCGCAGAACCTCAAACTCAAGGTAACCTGGATTGAAGCAGAGGGCCTGGAATCGAAGACTCCCGAAGACCTGAGTTATGAGCAGCAGTTAGAAGGATTCGACGGCATTCTGGTTCCCGGAGGCTTTGGCAAACGCGGCATCGAGGGTATGCTGAACGCAATCCGCTACGCACGCGAAAAGCAGGTGCCCTACTTCGGAATTTGTTTGGGCATGCAGACCGCGTGCATCGAGTTTGCGCGCAACGTTTGCGGACTGAAAGACGCGAACTCGAGCGAATTCGACCCCGCCAGCCAGCACCGCGTCATCTACAAGCTGCGCGAGCTGCTGGGCGTGGAGGAGATGGGCGGGACGATGAGACTTGGCGCGTGGACCTGCGTGCTGCAAGAGGATTCGCTGGCCGCGCGAGCTTACGGAGCGACGGAGATCAGCGAGCGCCACCGGCATCGTTACGAGTTTAACCGCGAGTATGAAGCGCTGCTGACCGGCGGCGGATTGCGACTGAGCGGTACCACACCTGACTCGACTTATGTAGAGATTGCCGAGCTTCCCGGCCATCCTTTCTTTTTAGGCTGCCAGTTTCATCCCGAATTCAAGTCCAAGCCATTGGAGCCGCATCCGCTTTTCCACGCGTTTATAGCTGCTAGTTACAGGAACCGGCAGGCGCGGCTGGCTTCGGAGGTTAATGAGGCTACAACTCTCACCAACGCTTTGTAATCCTAAACGCGAAGCGGAGTAGCCGCTCTCCGTGGGTTGCGATGACCGTCAGCTTGAGACATGCAAGGAGCAGGGCGAGACGCGGGCATCCCTCGCCCTGCTTTTCAGCTTGCATGGCGATCAGAGCCAGTTGTCCAAGGCGCGGAGCGGGGATCAACGGTAAACACCGCTCGCTGGTTTTCTTTTTTCAGCAATAGTGTGTTTCCGGTTAGCCGGTGATAGGACCGAAATCCAAAATATCGCGCAACTGCAGCACGCACTTCACGGCTGCGATCCCGCGCTGCATGATGATGCGGAGTATTCGGCTACTTGGAACTAGTCCAGATCCGTTTGCAAACGGCGATTGCGCCCCAGCACGCAGGCAGCAGGGTTACCACGGACAATGCATTCCCCACAAATTTGGGATGTCCTCCGAAATGCACGAGCAATAGACCGACGAAGAAAGCCGGAACAAAAAGCAGTGCGTGAAAGGCTAGGACAAGGATCGGGAAAACGAAGACCACTATAAGGAGTCTTACCATTAGATTCTCGTTTTTGCCTTTCTCCACGATCTCAGTCACGCAGCCCGTTCCGCCTCCCGCTCGTAAGACTCGTTACCGATGTGCCCACTTCCTTGATCTTAATTGCGAAGTATTTGCTGCGAACAATCGTAGCATCCGTGCGGGCCTCGAAAATGCCCGAATAGATGATTCTTATCGGTTAGCGAAGGTCGCACTGTGGGCTCCGACTGAGTCGTCGCCGATTCGAAAACTGCACCACAGCCCGTTTCTCGCTTGTCGATCCGCCCCACCAGATCGAATCGCAGCCCCTGCAACCGAGCCAAAAACGTCTCAAGAGCGCCATCAGAGAATGATCGAAGCTCTTGGTGACACGGTGGTAATACAGAACAGGCCATCTTTGCAGATGGCCTGTAAGGGCATAAATATAGTTGACACACCATGCGATATTAGATAGAATAGTTTTACTATGAAACAAGGCGCAGAAAAACTCCCGAAAAGTCTCTTACAGGCAACGCGGTATTTCGCGGACCCTGACGTGTGTGTGGATTTCGTGGCCGGTATGCGCTGGCCCAGCGGGGTCGTGTGCCCGCACTGTGAGAGCAAGCGGGTTTCGTATTTATCCTCTCGCCGCATCTGGAAGTGCATGGCAAAAGATTGCCACGAACAATTCAGCGTCAAGACGCAGAGCGTATTTGAGGATTCTCCTATTCAGCTCGATAAATGGCTGGTCGCCGTTTGGCTGGTAGTGAATTGCAAAAACGGGATTAGCTCCTATGAGATCGCACGGGATTTGAAGGTCACGCAAAAGTCGGCATGGTTCATGCTCCACAGAATCCGCCTTGCGCTCAGGGATTGCAACTGGAGCAAGCTGGGAGGCTCAGACGGTGGACCCGTCGAAGTGGACGAAACCTACATAGGGCCAGACCCTCAGAAGATGCACAAGAAGCGCAGAGTAGAAGTTCAGGCACGGGATACAGCGAGGAGTGGTTATGTCGGAAAGACTGCTGTATTCGGCGCATTGGACCGTGAGGCACGGAAGGTTCGGGCAACTGTAGTCCCAAACGTCAAGCGCCAAACCCTGCAAAGCGAAATCCTCAATACCATCGAGAGCGGGTCCACTATCTACACGGATCAGGCAACCGTGTACGACCGTCTAGGCTCTGGCTTCTTTGTCCATGAGACCGTGAATCACATGAAGGAATATGTACGCGGGCAGGTTCACACACAGGGACTCGATAATTTCTGGAGCCTGTTGAAGCGGGGATTGACCGGAACGTATGTAGCGGTGGAACCTTTTCATCTTGACCGCTATGTGGACGAACAGGCTTTCCGCTACAACAATCGCGCAACCAAAGACAATCCGCTAAACGATATGGACAGGTTCGCCCTGGCGGTCTCACAGATCGCTGGCAAGCGATTGACGTATGCCGAACTGATCGGCAAGACGGAGCCTCCCACTAGTGCCTAAACTTGGGAAGTGGAAACGGAACTTGAAGCGCCAGAATCGGGGGAAGCGGGCATAGATTTAGCCTGTTTCCCCTTTCGCTTTGCGGCTGCTTTCCGTCGCGTCATGGCGATTTTCGACACTCCCATGATATGCCGCATGGCTGCGGTGAATCGGGCGAATTCGGGATTGTCGGGCGGTTTCTTCATACTGCTATGATACTCCACAGGCTCTTTTAATCCGCCATCTTAGAAACTTGGGAGCGAGTTCTGCTTCTCTTGGGATTATGAGCAAACCGGGAGGCATCATGGTATCAAGCGAAGACGTAAAACTGCTGGTCCGTGGATATATAGAGGACGAAGCGCCCTTACGTGTGGCGGTCAACTCCTCTAAATTTGTTTTCTCAGGCTCCTGTACAGCGTACAAGGTTGAATTGGATGCCGTTAGCTTCTGGATTGGGAGCGGCAAAGATAGCGCCGTTAGCTTCGATCTAACCAACTGTCTCTTTGAGTTTCGAGATATTCCAGTTGGGCATCCTAATTTGCCGCTCGGAAGGAAAGCAGAATCCTGTTTGGTAGCTGCCCGATTGGAAGACGACTTTGAAATGCTCATAATGCTCCTTATGCGTTAATATGCCAAACTGAGGAAAATCAATATGACGACCTACCACATCGCTATTGCTGCTGTTGTTGCCGGTACTTGCTGGACCTGGATTCTGAAAATGACTATCGACCACGCGGCAAACCGAATCATTAAGCGAATTGACGGACTAGAGAACAAGAAGAGATGAACGACGAAGAACAAAAACAATTCATCCGATACCTTGCAAAGCGAGTAAAGGAACTTTACCGGGAACTTCTAGCCCATCAAGCCTTTGCTCAATACTTGAAACTTGAGGGCTACCGGGACGTTGACGAAATAATAGAAAGTGCTCGTCAATCCCCTGAAGCTCAGGCAAAGTTTGAAGCCTATTTTCGTGGGTTTGACGAACTGATTCCGCCAGCCGTTGATCTGGAAGAAGAAGCTCTTCGTGAATTGCTTCAAAGATGGAAACAAGATGGGCTGCCAAACTAAATGCTGATACTTTTACCTTTTCGATCTGCTCCATTCCTTATAAATGCTGCATTATCAGTGGTTTTGTCAAATCCGAAAGCGCAGGATAATGGTGCGTCAAGTATATTTATGCCCCTGTAAGTAATTGAATTTATGGAGCCGAAAGTCGGACTCGAACCGACGACCTGCTGATTACGAATCAGCTGCTCTACCAACTGAGCTACTTCGGCGTCCCTTTTGAGATTGTACCGTTGCGCCCCACTTAGGTAAAGTTTCGCGCTGAAACCGTCACAGACGGCCCTTGTTGCGGCACTTCCGGTCACATTCAAACCGCGGCGGGAGTATGCAATTCAATCTGGATCGAGGGCGGATGGAGCAGCGTGTTGTGAATCAGGCAATGGTGAACTGCCTGGTCCATGCCGGCCCGGTCCGCTTCACTCAGCGTTAGCGGGACTTTGACCTCGATGACGAAGTTGTCCAGACGCGCCGGCGGTCCGGCCTTGCCTGCCGACACGCGTACTTCGACGCCTTCGCGGGGCAATCCCCTCTTTCTGAGAAAGGCCGAAGCGTAATAGGCCGCGCAGGTGCACAAAGACGCCAGAAGGAGCTCAGGCGGCGTCATGCCCTCATCGCTGCCGCCACCTTCCGTGGGCTGGTCACAGACCAGGGTGTGGTTCCGCGCCGCAACTTCGAACTTTACATCTCCCAGAAGCTTCAGATTGACTTCCATGGTTTCTCCCTTTCAACATCTGACGAATTCCAGCTCATGTCACATTGCTAACTGCGAACCTGCTCAGATCAATGCGTGTTGCGCCTTGGACGGTTCCAAGGCAGCCGGGCAAGTGCCTCGCCCATGGGGCAAAATCCTGTGCACCCGGCGAAGATCAAGCCGCAACCTACAAATCCCGGCAAGAGCAGCCACCACGGCGACACGGCGACTGCCAGCAAAACTCCGATAAATCCCAGCAAGCCCGCGGCCAGCCGGACTTGCCGCTCCAACGCCCAGCGCGAGGCTGTCGACCGCACAGCCGGGTTCCCTGCCTTGAGCCAGGCGCCGGTTCCGCCCTCCAAGACGACAAGTTCCTTGCCGCTGTCTGCAATTAATTCGCTCGCCAGGCGGGCGCGCGTTCCACCCTGACAGACCAGCACCACCGGCGCGCACGTCTCCAGATCGGCTGTCCGCAGTTCGATCTGCTCCAGCGGAATGTTGATGGCACCGGGCAGATGGGCTGTGGCAAACTCAGTTGCCGAGCGAACGTCCACCAGTTGCGCACGCCGGCCTGACGCCTGCCAATCCTTCCAGGTTTCGATGTTGATGATGCTTGCCGCCGCTTCGGGCATTTTTCTCCTCGATAAAGGTCGATTGCCGGTTTGCATGAAAATGCTCGCCGGAAGCTAAGCCCTTTTGCTGTTTGATGCTCAAATAGAGTACCAAGACTCGCAGTCGGCTGGCTGAGCGAACCATTACAATCGAATCCGTGAGACCTTCCTTTGAAATCGGCCCTGTCCATGTGGGCGCGGGCCAGTTATTCTTGATCGCCGGACCGTGCGTTATTGAATCCGAGGCGCACGCGCGGCGCATGGCCGAGGCAATTCAGCGCATTACGGCGGACCTCGGGATTCCGTACATCTTCAAGGCCAGCTATGACAAGGCCAACCGCACCAGCGTGAAGAGCTTTCGCGGGCCGGGACTCGCCGAAGGCACGCGCATCCTCGCCCGTGTGGCCAAAGACACAGGGCTGCCGGTGCTGACCGACGTGCATGAGCCGGCACATTGCGCAGTGGCCGCCGAGGCTGTGGACGTGCTGCAGATTCCCGCCTTCCTTTGCCGGCAGACCGACCTTCTGGTGGCTGCGGGCAAGACGGGACGCGCTGTAAATGTTAAAAAGGGCCAGTTTGTTGCGCCTTGGGACATGACGCATCCGGTAGAAAAGGTGCGCTCGACGGGCAATGAGCGCGTCTTCCTCACAGAGCGCGGCGCCAGCTTCGGTTACAACACACTGGTGGTGGATTATCGCTCGCTGCCGGTGATGCGCAACCTGGCGCCGGTGGTTTTTGACGCGACTCACTCGGTGCAGCAGCCGTCGGCGGCGAACGGTGTGAGCGGCGGCCAGCCGGAGTTTATTCCGCTGCTGGCGCGGGCCGCTGTGGCGGCGGGAATTGATGGGCTGTTTTTAGAGGTTCACGACGACCCGGCCAACGCCAAATCCGACGGCGCGAATGCGCTGGATTTGAAGATGCTGAAACCGCTGCTGGAAAAGCTGCTTGCGATACATAAGGCGGCAAACGCCGAGTGAAGCAGGGAACAGCTTATGACACCCATGAAGAAGCCGGTTGTCCGCATTGCCAATCAACTGCGGGCGCTCTGGAAGCTGGGCCTTTCCTATCGAAAGCGTGACTGGGACCTGGCCGACTACCCTGTCTCGATGCGTACGCAGAAGCCCGACCCTATTTCCGCTTACCTCGCTCCTCGATTCAAGCTGCACAGGTACGTGGCGTGCATTGTGAACTGGAATCTGACAGGAGGCGGCGATTCGGAAAGCGAAGCACTTATCGACCTGGAGACCAAGTTTGAAGCCGCAAAGTTGAAAAGGAGGGAGTCACACAGGTCGCTCCCTCGACCCGGCACTCAAGTACCGATCGAGTTTGCTTCTCAAGAACGGGTTGATGTGCACGCGGAACTGGCTGAAGACTTTATTCACCGTGTCCTAGAACTGGAGTCGGCCTGGATTTCGGACGAGTCAAGCTTATGGGACTTTCATACGGACGATGGCAATGACTCATATTACGCCAGGATACGAGAAATATACGGAGTCGATGTTTCAGATATCGAGTCAGCAAACTTAGCAGAGATTCTCGAACGGATTTCCGTACAAAAACTTGCATAGCCTTACGCCGCACGAATCTCCACAATCTGAACTATGCCACGAGTTGTCTCGAGATCTTTGGAGCATCCCGTTCAGGCAAAAGCTTGGGAACGCTGGCGGCTAAAGCGCATACAGCCCGGTGCTCTTCCAGTTCGTATCTGGCGCGCTCCATATCAACATTTTTCTGGGCCGCACGCACCGTACTTACCCGATAACACACTGAGGCGCGAGCCTCAGCATATTCGCTGATCCCAGTCTCGTATGCTTGTTCCAGATTCCTGCAAGTTGCGCAACCCATGTCTTGATCCTCCGGCTCCACTAGAGGGACGCGGCGGCTAGAGTTATGCGGCTTCAAGACGGGAATCCAAAGGACTGGGCAGACGGTTGCAGTTTTTTGGGCGCGGTTCCCCTTCTGGCTGCAATCCCGAGCAGAGCGATGCTCCGGCCGAAGTTAGAATGTTCCATCATGAAGTCTTCAGCAAAAGTCAGGCGATTGGTCTGCGTTCCATCCTGATTAATTCCTGAGGATCTGGTTATATAGACACGGCCCATCCGTTTGAAAGAATGTTCACTCTTTTTCTGGTGAGTCGAAGGGAAATTTCTTGCGTCGCAATTCTTGTGGGAGTCCATAACAGCTCCAGCCGCCCGGCTGTTCGCTTGAATGGTACTCGCCTGGAACGAAGCACTGAAGGCACGAGGCGAGGAGACTATATCACAATGGCTCTAAACTGAACACACACGAAATAGTTCACGTGCCGCCCGCGCCGGGCAGGGGAGTTGTCGAAGCGGCAATCTTGACTATCTTCGGTTGTTTGTGAGGCTTACAGCCAAACGCTTGAAAGCCTCATTGAGCTACAAATAGGAGTTACTTACTTCAGATAGCCGTATTAGTTCAGGCAATCTGAAGCTTAGAGGAAACTTATCTCTAAGTCAGTGTTACTCCAGATTATTTCAAGTGTCAAGCAGTTTCCCGTAATCTTCATCCGAATACTTTCATGTTATTCAAATTTCATTTCCAGGCGCGCGGCTTCTACCTGATAGCATTTCCGTATGATTTTTGCGTCGATTCGCAAACCTTTCCGCCGAGTGCTGATGGCTGGGACAGCCTTGGTTCTGGGCGCAGTCTTCTCGCTCTCCAACGCGCAAGCCCAGGCAACACCGGCACATGCAGCGGCTTCGCCGGACCGTGCGCACATTGACGATGTGCTGAAAGGACTCAGCCGCGGGCGTTCTTTTGGCCAAGTGGCGATTTCCCCGGACGGCAACCGCCTGGCGTGGATTGAGCGGGCGAAAGAGGGCGCGGAAATTCGCGTGGCGCCGCTCGACGATATGGGCAAAAGCGAATTGGTGACGGCAGCCACGAAGCCTGGGCAGCATTGCCGCGAGGGCCAGATCGTGTGGGAGCCGGACTCGAAGGCGCTTGCATTCTTCTCCGATTGCGCGCAGCCGGAGCAGGCCGACCTTTATCTGTCGAAGATGGATGGTAGCCCGGCTCGGCGGGTGACCGAGTTGAAGGGCTATGTGGAAGCTCCTGCGTTTTCGCCGGATGGAATGAGTGTGGCTTTTCTCTACGTGGAAGGCGCGTCGCGGCCAGCCGGGGCACTGGCGGCAATGAAGCCGCCGACGGGAGTGATTGGCGAGGACGGGATAGAGATTGAGCGTGTGGCAGTAGTCCCAATCTATGTAGATAAACTGCCTCCTTCGGGGGTGGTGGCACCCACGATGGTGACTCCGGCGAACCTACACGTGTACGAATTTGATTGGCGGCCGGATGGAAAAGGGCTGGCTTACGTTGCCGCCGATCCGCCGGGAGAGAATAACTGGTGGGTCGCCAAACTTTACACGCAACTTCTTGGCGGAGGGCCAGAGATTCTTCTTGTACCGGAGACAATTTCCGGGCCGCTGCACGGTTTGCAGATTGCCGTGCCACGCTGGTCACCGGACGGAAAACAGATCGCCTTTATAGGCGGACTGATGAGCGATCAGGGAGTGACGGGCGGGGATGTGTGGATTATTCCAGTCGCAGGCGGCGCGCCGCGCAGTCTGACGCCGGGGCGGACGGCGACGGCATCGTGGCTGGAGTGGAGCCGTCCTGATCAGCTCATTGTAAGCAGCATTGCGGGCGGCAACGCACAATTGGCTCGGCTCACGCTGCATGGCGGCGAACCGGCAACCTTCGACGTGCCCTTCTACGATCATCCCGCGACCATCGGCGATGGGCGCTTCGAGATGAGCGTCTCAACAACCGGAGACCACAAGCGGTTTGCTTTTGTCGCAAGCAGCTTCGATCACGCACCAGAGGTTTTTATTCAAGGATCGGACGGTTGCCCAACCTGCAGATTCATGAGCTCGACTCTCAACCAGCTCACGAACGTCAACGACGGCGTGACGCCGGCCTGGGGCAAATCGGTTTCGCTGGAATGGAAAAGCGACCAGTTTCAGGTGCAGGGCTGGCTGATGCTGCCCAAAGACTACGATCCGGCGAAGAAATATCCGTTGATTGTCGTGGTGCATGGAGGCCCGGCCTCGGCAGCGATGCCACGCTGGAGCACGGGCACCATGAGCGCGGCGGCGTTTTCGGCGCTGGGGTATTTTGTGCTGGTACCCAACCCGCGCGGCAGCTATGGGCAAGGCGAGGAGTTTACCCAGGCCAATCGAGAGGATTTCGGCTACGGCGATTTGCGCGACATTCTGGCAGGAGTGGACAGGGCCGAGGCTGGCTACTCGATTGATCCCAACCGCGTGGGCCTGACCGGCTGGAGCTACGGCGGATTCATGGCCATGTTCGCTGTGACCCAGACGCAGCGATTCAAGGCTGCAGTGGCTGGCGCCGGCATTTCGAACTGGGAGAGCTACTACGGCGAGAACTCCATTGACCAGTGGATGACTCCTTACTTTGGCGCGACGGTCTATGACGATCCGGCGGTATATGCCAAGAGCTCGGCCATCAACTTCATTCGGCAGGCGCAAACGCCCACGCTGGTGGTGGTGGGCGAACGGGACGGCGAATGCCCCGCACCGCAGTCATTCGAGTTCTGGCACGCGCTCAGGGCACGGCATGTGCCCACGCGTCTGGTGGTGTATCCCAATGAGGGGCATATGTTTACCGACCCGGCCCACCAACGGGACGTGATGGCGCGAGCAGCCGAGTGGTTTGCCCGCTACCTGCCGCCAGCGCAGTAGTGCGAGGCCTGCTCGCCATTGGGACGTGTCGAAGTCTATGAAAAGGTGGGAGCGGTGAATCGCGGCGCCGGGCATACAGCCAGGAACCACCCGGTCCTGATACACTTTTCCTTGGAGTTTTAAGGCGCGTTTCGTCTACCGGCTGCGTGGCGAGTGTGGCGCCGGGAGCCGATCATTTGAGCGGATTCGACCGGCAACACGCCAGCCATGGCTAGTTGACGGACCGCTCCAAAGAGCGTCTTCCCAATTTCCGTGCCCTTTTTGGGTGCCGAGCAAAAGGGCTGTTCCTTCCACCTCAGAGGCTGAAACCTGCTACTGAGGACCCCGGAAGAGAGAGCCACTCGCCACTGGCAAACACGGGTGGCGGCGCTGGGAAGTTTGCTATAACCGAATTTTTTCCGATGTTATCGGGAGTGACCGTTCCGCAGTTCGACAAGGCGGGGCGGGGAGGATTCATGCGGCGGTTCTTGACGCTTGTCTGCTTATTGTGCCTGGCTATTCCAGCCGGGATTTCGATTTCCGGCTGCACCCGTAACCCGGATGCGAACTTTTGCAATGGCGCGGGATATGGGATGAAGATCACGGATGTGGCCACCATCACGCTGCAACCTGTGACCCTGGGCATTTCGATGGCCTTTGGGCAAACGCGCCAAGTAAGCACGCCTTCGGCACTTACATGCAAAGGCACCACGGCATCCGCGGGCACATATACCTACGGCACCACCAACAACCAGTTGGTGGACATTTCGCCGAACGGTAGCCTCTGCGCCGGCACGTGGAACCGGAACTCAGGCGGCGGGGTCCCCAATTACACCGTCTGCAGCGCGCCGAATCCGTTGCCTTCGACCGGCGGCCTGCCATACGCCGCAGCCTACATTTCGGCTTCCGCCCAGGGGGTGACTTCCAATCCCGTGGAGGTGTACGTCCACGCTCCGGTGACCGCCGTGAGCCTGGTGACGGAGCCCGTGTCCGGAACCACGCAGCAATGCTTCTCGCAAGGCACGACGGCCACGCTCGACGGGCAGGCATGTTACGTGAACGGCAGCGGCCAATCCGCCCAGCTTTGCGCTCCGTCCGGCGTCACGCAATGCCCCTACGCCGCGAACGACCCGCGCTGCGCCAACACTAGCCTTTATTTTGCGTGCTCGGGGGGATTGCCCCTGGGCGTCACTTCGGTGCCGAGTTGTACCACGTCGCTCGGCGCTCTCAACTACTCGGTGGGCACCTCCTCCGTTGCAACGATCACCACCAACACCACCACGAATCAGGTAAGCATCACCGCTGAGCAGCCGGGCACTACTGTCATCACGGCGTCGGTGGCCCAATCAGGATCATCGGCCGGCTACTTCTCCACTTGCCCGCCAAGATCAATCTCGGTGACTCTGGCCAACGGAGGCACGTCGGGCATTGTCACCCAGGGCGCGACGCAGAATCTGACCACCACCGTATACGACACCAACTTGACCCAATGCCCTGGAACCGGATGCAGCATCACTGGCCTCTCCCTGACCTACCAGTCCACTGACCCGATCGACATTGCGGCGGGCAGTTCCGGATCCGTCACTACATCTTTTCCCGGCGTGGCCTCGGTCTATGCCGTCTGCCAGCCGCCCGGTTGCAATCCCGCTCCAATCAATGAAGTCGGCCTTTACGGCACCGGTCTGCCGGTTGCTTCCAACCCTGTGACGATCACCACCCCCGGCACGGCCAGCGACTATGCCTGGTTCGCGGCTCCCGGCCAGTCGCAGTACGTCGTTCCCATCGCGTTGCTTACGGGCACGGTCGGCTCCACGATACGACTGCCATATGTGCCGAACTCGATGGTGATGGACCAACTCGGCAACAGTCTCTACTTTGGCTCTCCGCACGAATTGATGGTTTACAGCACAGCGTCCGGCGCGGTCACGACGCAGACCACGGCCGTTCCCGGCGTGGTGCTGGCTGTTGCGCCCAACAACTCGCAAGTGCTTATCAACGACCAGGTGCGCCAGGTTTTCTATATTTACAGTGTCAACGGCGGCTCCTCGGTGAGCATCGGCGGCATGGGCAATGCAGCCGCCTGGACCCCTGATTCCCAGACGCTTTACATCACCGACAGCGCATCTCTCAATAATGCGGCGGAAGGCGTCACCGGCCACAGCGACACGCTCTACGTCTATAACGCAAGCACCGGCTGGGCCGTTTACAACGCGAGTTCAGCGACGCCGCTGCCGCCCAGCCCGTTGTTGAATCCTCCGCTGCCGCCGGGCGTGCTACCGCCCTACACGCCGACAGCAGCATTGCCTGGAAATGTGGCCATCTCCAGCACGATGCAAACCCCGGCTATCGTGATTCCGTCCATGGGAGCCTTTTTCAGGGGCGAGCCCACTGTGGATCACACCTGGTGCCCCAGCGGCACGGTTGGGAACTTCGCCAGCATGGCCTTCTATCCGCAGCCGCTGGGTGATTCGGTGGACGTGCAGTCCGACGCTCTGGCCGCCACCACTGACGGCAAGCACATTCTGGGCGCGGCAGCCACCAGCAGTGGAGTCACTGTCACCGATATTGGCGTCAATATTCCCACGGCCGAAGCGCCGGGCGGCATCCTGACACCGATTTCATGCCCGCTGGCCATCAACTCCCCCACCGTGGAGACGCTCTCGGCGCTCCCTGCTGCTCCCGCGGTCGATGCGACGTATACGCTCAATACCGCTTATGTGAATGCGACCGCCGTAGATCAGGTGGTTCCGTCGCCGGAATCGAACCTGGCGTTTATCACCTACACGGCGGATAAGACCAACACCAACGCATACTTGCCCTACTATGTGCCAGGCACAGGCGTAGGCTACGTTCCGCTGACCGCGCCAAAAAGCGGCACCGCCCCTATTGCGCCTTTGGCCGGCGCTTTCACCCCGGACGACTCTCTCTTCTTTGTCTCGACCGCGGGTGACAACATGATCCACTACATCAGCGTTCCGCTGGCAACGAGCAGCCCGGCGACCGCTGACACGCAGCAGATCAGCCCCAACCTGCCACCTTGCACTTCTATCTCCGACGGCGGCACTGACCTTGGCTGCACTTATTCGGGGCCGGCGGGCGCATTGAGCGTTCCGGCCACAACCATAGCCGTCAAGCCGCGCTCCACCACGTAGCGTGATGCGACAAGCAGCAAGCAGAAAGGCCGGCCTCGCGCCGGCCTTTCTGCTTTCCGGCGCCACTGACTCGCCGACTCGCCGGTTCCCTGATTCCCCACCCTCGCACGATAGAATCAAAGAATGATCAAGGGAATTTCCTTTCTTCGTTCCACGAGCAACCGCGCGGCCTATGACCGGCTGGCGAGCTTCTTTTCCGCGCTGGGATTTGCGCCCGGAAAGGGATGGAACGAGGACGATAGTCACGGCGCGTCGTTCCTGGCTCCGCTGGGCAATTTGGAGTTTGTGGACGGCCAGTTTCCTTCGACCGCCGATGTGCTGGTGGAGGTGACCGCTTTGGACGCCGTGCATCAGGCCGCCGCCGCGTGGCTGCGCGCGCAAGATGGCGAGCCGGCAGTGGCGTGCCTCAGCGCCATCACGGAAACCCATTGGAAGTCGCGCCTCTTCACCGTTGAGCCGGAGCCCGGCTTTGCTTTCAGCTTCTGGGCCTGGAGTGATCCGGTCAAAGGCAAGCCGGTTGCTGTTGAGGGCGATCTTTCAGCCGCTGGCATGAGGTTTGCTGTCGTTGTTGCCCGATGGAATGCGGTGGTCACCGAGCGGCTGCTGGATGGCGCGCTGGATGCACTGTTGCGCAGCGGCGCAAAGCGGGCCGACATTGAAGTGATCCGCGTTCCGGGCGCATGGGAGATTCCATCCGCAGCGCGCACCGCAGCAAATGCGGGCCGCGTGGACGCCATCATTACCCTCGGGTGCCTGCTGCGCGGCGAGACCGCGCATTACGAGGCCATTTACAACGAAGTGGCGCGCGGCCTTGGACAATCGCAGCAGGAGACCGGCATTCCCCATAGCTTTGGCGTGCTCACCTGCGAGACGCTGGAACAGGCGCTGAACCGCGCCGGCATCAAGGCCGGCAACAAGGGCTTCGAGGCTGCCACAGCGGCCATCGAGATGGTCAGCCTCAGCCGCAAGCTCCAACCGGGCGGTTCTCGTTGACCGCCGGAATCCATCACTCGTCGGGGCGCCGCAAATCGCGCGAGCTGGCCATGCAGATGCTATTTCAGGCGGACATCGGCAAGCAGACGCCGGAGCAGGTGCGCGCAAACTTCTGGAAGGCTGCCGATGAGGTCGAGCCTGAGGTGCGCGGCTTTGCCGAAGACCTTTTCCGCGTGGCCGTCGCTCACCAGGAAAAGATCGATGAGCTGATCGTGGCCAACTCCAAGCATTGGCGCCTGGAGCGAATGCCCGCCGTGGACCGCAACCTGCTGCGCATGGCCGTGGGCGAGATGCTTGGCTTCAAGGGTACGCCCTTCCCCATCGTCATCAATGAAGCCCTGGAGATCGGCCGCCGCTACTCCGCTGCCGAATCTATCAATTTCCTCAACGGGATGTTAGACGCTATCGCCAAAGGCCTGATCGGCAAGTAAGGCTACGTTCCCCGCGCCTAAGCCAATTTCCAGCCAATGTGCCGCGCCCGGTTCAGGGTGCGGGCTGAGAGATGAGGATGCGGCTCCTGGGAGACCAGGCCAATCCATATGCTGGCCACTGGTTTTGCGCCGAGACTTTTGGCCGCAATGCGCAGAGCCTTGGCCGCTCCAGTGGTGAGAGGGATCAGGAAGCCCGGCATGGCGGACGAGGCTATCAGCACAGCCTTGCGCGGTTGCCTCTTGCTGCGCGGGCTGGGCGCTTTTTGACCCCAAGGCCAATAGATATAGCCCAGCAGCCGCTCCAAAAACCTGCGAAAGATGGCCGTTACGTTCCAGTAGTTAACGGGTGAGCCGAGCACGACGGCATCCGCCGCTTCAATTTCTTTTAGAATCGGCTCCAGATCGTCCTGCTGCCCGCATTTGACGCGCTCCTCGCCCGGCGGCTGCGTGCATTTCCGGCAGTTGGTGCAAAACTCCAGGTGCTGATCCGTGAGATAGATGGTGTGTGTCTGGGCGCCTTTTTCCCGCGCGCCCTCCAGAACGGCTTCGACCGCGGCATCGATCGCGCCGCCCTTGCGGTAGCTGCCGACAATTGCCACAACCTTGCTGCTCATCTGGGCCTCCGATTTAATCCGCGGCCAGATTATTCCAGGTGACACTAGGCGCGCAGTGACGGGGCTCTCACTACCGGCACGCCTCATTGGGACGGTCAAGCACGTCATTGGTTCTTGCGCGGTGGTCCTCCGGCACGACGGCGCCCGACTTCAGAACCAGCCTTCTCGCCTGACTGAGAAACCGGTCAATTTCAAAGTCAGCCGGAACCGGCGCGCCATCTTCCGTCCTGGAGCAGTACCAATCCTTGCCGATGAAATCGCCGTTCTCATACCACTTGCGGCAGGCAATCACGGACGCCTGGGGATCCAGATCGCATTGGAACCACATGTACAAATCGCCTTTGCCCGTACCGGCGAGCGCAAAGGCGTAGGAAGGGACCTTGCCCGGCCGCTTATGCGCGTAGGCCGTCTTAAGAATCGGGCGGCGCACCTCCCGGATGCAACCGGAGTCTCGGAAATTCTCGAAGCGGGAGCCGCGCTCGATTTTCACCGTGTCCCCAATGGGCGGCTTCATCCAGATATGGCTTCCATTGAATCGGATCTGAAACTGTTTCCCTGTAAGGTCTTCCAGGCTGGAAAACTTGCCTTCATGCAGGTAGCTCTTCCCTTCTCCGACAAGAACCTGGTCGCCCTGGCGGAAGCAAAAAGCGCTGGCCGGCTCGGCGCTCGGAGAGCATCCATTGCCGCACGGGGTGTAATCGGCCGCCTCCACCAGCGTCGCCGGCGAAAAGTTCTTGGCACCTTTGGCGAGGGCGGAAAGGCTCAGGCAGAGCACTACGGAGACAGTAAAGACGATGAGCGGCAAAGAACGGGAAAAAACGCAAGGCTTGGACAAGCGGGCGCGCCTGAATTCGAAGAGAATTGGGAAGTGCATCATGTGGTTTAAGGTACTATTGCCCGTTCACGTTCCGCAAACGCCGTGATAGCGAGCCGTGGCAGATTGCCGGCCTCTGGACAGCCTTACGCTGCCATCTGCTACCCTTTCTCTCGCATGGAATTCAAGAACCTTCACCTCGAAAAGCGCCCTCCGTTGGCCCAGGTCACTCTTGACCGGCCCAAAGTTCTCAACGCACTGAACGCCGAGACCATCGCGGAGCTTTCCGCAGTCTTTGAGGAGCTGGGCACCGACCGCGCGATTCGCGTCGTTCTTCTCGCCGGCGCCGGTGGCCGGGCCTTCGTGGCCGGAGCCGACATCCGCGAACTGGCCGCGCTCAATGCCGAAGAGGGCCGCGTCTTTGCCCTGCGCGGACAAGATGTTTTTCGCTCGATCGAAACCCTGGGTAAGCCAGTGATTGCCTGCATCCAGGGCTTTGCACTGGGCGGCGGTTGCGAACTGGCCATGGCCTGCACGCTGCGCCTAGCGGCGGAAGATGCGCGCCTGGGGCAGCCGGAGGTTAAGCTTGGCCTCATGGCCGGCTATGGCGGTTCACAGCGCCTGCCACGCCTCGTAGGCCGCGGCGCGGGGCTCAAGCTGCTGCTCACCGGCGCTATCATCGACGCGCGCGAGGCCTTGCGCATCGGACTGGTGGATGAAGTGCTGCCCACCGCCGAGCTGATGCAACGCGCCGAGGCTCTGGCGCAGGAGATTGCCGCCAATGCGCCGCTCGCCCTGGCCGAAACACTGCGCGCCGTCGATGAGGGCATCGGCCTGCCGCTCGACCTTGCCCTGCTGCGTGAGGCCGTCCGTTTCGGCCATCTCTGCGGCACAGCGGACAAAAACGAAGGCACGAATGCCTTTTTGGAAAAGCGCCCGCCTGTCTGGAAATGCGAATGAAGCCGAAGCGCCAGCCCTGTTATTCTTGAAGGGTGAACGAGCACTCAAGACTTAAAGGATTTGGGGCCATGGCGCTGCTGTTGGGCGTGACGCTAACCGCTTGCCACAAGGAAGAACAGGCCGTGGCCGGCGTCGCCCAGAACGCGGTCAACGCGGAGCACAAGGCCCAGGCCGCTGCCACCGAACTCGACAGCCAGCGCGCCGCACTGGCGGGCATTCCGCTCCCCACCAAAAGCATGTATGTGGATGTGCATGAGCCGGGAGCGTGGGCCAATCCATTCCTTTCAGTCGGCGTGGATACGCTCAACCTGCGTATCACCCTGGCCGACGCCAACCCCAGTACGATTGGCCAGGGAACCATGCTGCGCCCCGCAGCCGCCCGCCGCCAGGAGGTCCAGCTGCGCCCCGGCGATTTGGCTCAGGCCCTGATTGCCCTGCCTGCCGGAGCATGGCGCTATGGCCGCGTAATCGCCGTGGCCGAATCGCCACTGGCCGGCAAGAAAGACCGCGTCAAAGTCCGCCGCAACGTGGAAGCCGCCATTCAGCAACTCAACGACCTCGGCATCGTGGTGGAAGAGTGGCCCACGCGGTAACTCCGCTCAACACGTAGACCTTACGCAGCGCGTTACCATTTGACAATGAGCGTGTCGCCATTTTCCGTCCTTTCTAATCAGCCTCCGCTGGATCATGAGAGTTTTTTCGCTCATCGTGAATTGGAAGCGCTGCTCAAGAAGAGCCTGCGCGGCGATGTGCGCTTTGATTTGGGCTCGCGGGCGCTTTACGCGGCCGACTCATCGAATTACCGTCAGCTTCCGGTGGGCGTGATTCTGCCTCGCGACGCCGCCGATGTGGAGGCAGCCCTGGCCGCGTGCCGCGCAACCGGAGCGGCGGTGCTGCCGCGCGGCGCGGGCACCAGCCTAGCCGGGCAGTGCGCCAATGTGGCAGTGGTCTTCGATTTTTCGCGTTACATGAACAAGCTGGGCTCGATTGACCCAACGGCGAAGCTGGCGCGCGTGGAGCCGGGGATTGTCCTCGACCGGCTGCGCGAGGCCGCTGAGCGGCACCATCTGACCTACGGCCCGGACCCGGCGACGCACTCGCGCTGTACGCTGGGCGGCATGATCGGCAACAACAGTTGCGGCGCTCATGGGCTGATGGCCGGCAAAGTAGTGGACAACATTGAATCGCTGGACATTGTGCTTTATGACGGCACGCGAATGACAGTGGGCCGCACATCGCCCGTCGAGTTGGACGCACTGATCCACGCCGGCGGCCGCGCGGGCCAGATTTATGCGGACCTGGCCCGGCTGCGCGACCGTTACAGCGAGCTTATTCTCGAAAAATATCCGCGCATTCCCCGGCGCGTTTCCGGGTACAACCTGGATGAGTTGCTGGACGAGAACGGATTCAATGTGGCCCGCGCGCTGGTGGGCTCTGAAGGAACCTGCGCAACCGTTGTTGCCGCCACGCTCAACCTGACCAACAGCCCGCCCTTCCGAGTGCTGACGGTGCTGAGCTTTGCCGATGTGTTTCTCGCCGCCGACGTGGTGCCGCGCGTATTGGAATTCACGCCCATCGGGCTGGAGGGATTTGACGGGCTGCTGGTTGATTTCATGCGGCGCAAAAACCTCGCGATGGACGACGTTGCGCTGCTTCCGCCGGGCGGAGGCTTTTTGCTGGTGGAGATAGGCGCATGGAACGCGGCTGAGGCGCAGGCCAAAGCTGAGGCTCTCGCTCAGGCAGCGCAAGGCTGGGCAGAGGCGCCGGTTGCGCGCATTTATAACGCCGCTGACGCAGCGGCCATTTGGCGTGTGCGCGAATCGGCTCTGGGCGCTACGGCTTCTGTTCCGGGAGAGCCGGAGCGATTTGAGGGCTGGGACGATGCAGGCATTCCTCCCGCACGAGTGGGCGCTTACCTGCGCCAGCTCACAGCTCTGATGGCCGAGTACGGCTATCGCAGCCCGCTTTACGGACACTACGGCCAGGGTTGCGTTCATCTGAGAATCAACTTCGACTTTCGCACTGTGGAAGGCGTGCGCCGCTTCCGCGAATTCATCGACCGCGCAGCGGATCTGGTTCTCAGTCTGGGCGGGTCGCTCAGCGGCGAGCACGGAGACGGCCAGGCTCGCGCGGCGCTGCTACCCAAAATGTTCGGGCCTGAGCTTATACGAGCCTTTCAGGAGTTCAAAGCAATTTGGGATCCTGCAAACAGAATGAATCCCGGCAAGCTGTCGGATGCGGTGCGCGTTTACGATCCGGCGGAAAACCTGCGCAATGCGCCGCCCGTTGCCGGCGAGACGCAGGCCAAGCTGGAGACACATTTTGTGTTTGCGGCCGATGAAGGCTCACTGGAACGCGCCGCCGCGCGTTGCGTGGGCGTGGGCGCTTGCCTGAAGGCCGACGGCGGCGTAATGTGCCCCAGTTACCGCGCTACCGGCGAGGAACAGCACTCCACACGCGGCCGCGCACGGCTGCTGTGGGAGATGTTGGCCGGCGCACTGCGCAAGGAAGGCTTCCAGAGCAAAGCGGTCCACGAAGCGCTCGATCTCTGCCTCAGTTGCAAGGCGTGCAAGACCGAGTGCCCGGTATCAGTGGACATGACCGCCTACAAATCCGAGTACCTGGCGCAGCGCTACAAACACCGCCCGCACCCCCTGCATCACTACATTTTCGGGTTCGCGGACGTCATGGCGCGTTTGGGCTCGATTACTCCGACGCTGACCAACGCCGTGCTCACCGGACGCCTGACCAGCCCGCTTATCAAACACATTGTGGGTGTAGCGCAAGAGCGCCAGCTTCCGCGCCTCGCCGGGAAAAGCTACAAGAAGGCAAGATCGGCGGGCGACGAAACCACCAACGTCCCTCGCGCTGCAAGCGGGAAGAATGCAACCAAAACGGAGCCGACTGGAGAGCATGTGGTGCTCTGGGCCGACACATGGAACAACTACTATCACCCGCAAACTCTGGCTGCCGCCGAAGCCGTTCTTACCGCAGCCGGCTTTCGAGTGCAGGTTCCCAAAGGGCACATTTGCTGCGGTCGCGCGCTTTATGACTTCGGCCTGCTGGGCACGGCGCGCGCTTACCTGGCCAATGTGCTGGACCGCATGGCGCCGGAGATTGAAGCCGGATTGCCATTCATCTTCCTCGAGCCAAGCTGCGCCAGCGTTTTCAAGGATGAGGCGCTGGAATTTTTTCCTGGCGACGCTCGCGCTCAGCGCATGAGCAAGCAAGTGTGGCTGCTGGCCGATTGGCTGGCCGCAAAAGCTCCCGAGTGGGTGACGGGCAGGCTTGAGGGTGCGCAGGTAATCTTGCACGGCCACTGCCACCACAAAGCTGTTTTTGGCGGACCAGTGAACGAGATCGCCCTGCTGAAAAAGGCCGGCGCGGCAGTGGAGCTTATCGACTCCAGTTGCTGCGGCATGGCGGGACCATTTGGCCTTGAGGCAGACAAGATTGAAGTTTCAAAGGCAATCGCCAATCTCGGGCTTCTGCCGGCTGTCAACGCAGCCGCGCCCACAACGATTATTGTGGCTGACGGCTTCAGTTGCCGCGAACAGATTCACCAGTTGTCGGGGCGCGAAGGGGTGCATTTTGCAGAGGTTCTGGCCGTCTCACGCCCTAGCGCGGAGTGAAAGAGCAAGTGCAGATCATGTCAGAGCCAGTACTCCGATGCCGAATTTATCAGCGCAAGGAGTAACTTTTCTTTCCCCATGGAACTTCGATGGCGGTTGAACACTCCTGGGTGACCAGCGTTACCTTGAGCAATCCTCGATCCAGGCCGGCCACAAAAGGAAGGCCCATCGTCACGGCATGGCCCTGCGCGTCGGCGTGAAAGCTGGCGGTATCCGTCACACCGGCGGAGACCAATTGGAAGGGAGCGTCAGCGTTTGCAGGCAGCCCGTCGGCGGAGATCAGAACGCCTTCGGCATCAGGCGTGGCAAGCCTCACTTCAAGCCGGCAGCCCTGGTCTTTGGCTTCAAGCGGAAATGGAACCACTGTGCCAGTGATGAGAATTTGCTTGTCAGACGATGCGAGAGCGTAGCGGATAGGCTCGCCCTGCGCCGCCTGCACGGCTAGGTGCAGCTCATCGCCTCCTACAAAGTCGCTGTCTTCCTGGCCAGGACCGGGCTTGTGCACCATCAAGAGCCCCTTGCCGTTGACATAGACATCGCCGGGAACTGCGCGGGGCTCCGATCCGATTCTCCATATCGTGAGCGCATATTTCTTGCTGACCGGAGTTCCGGAAACGTAAACGCGGTAGGTAACAAGACTCTTTCCGGGAGAGCCCGTTTCATCTATTTTGAAGAATTGAAGGTGCAGGCCGTCCGGGTTTCTTTCGTTGGTCTGATTCGCATCCCAGCTTATCTGACGCTGGAGCAAATTCTCCACTTCTTTTGAGGATGTTCGTTTCGCGGCATGGGCAGACGAAAACTGCAGGAGGAGGACCAGGCAAAAAACGGGCAGAGATTTCACGAGCGTACTGCTTGGGGGAGGCAACATGGCATCATTTTCTGCCTTTTGCCGCCTCCTCGCAACCATATTGTCTTCAAAAGTTCAATGTAATCTTCGCTGTCAGCGCGCGCGGTGTTACATAATGCGTGCCGCTGAAGGTGGATAGAAAGTTATAAAGCGCGAACTTGTTTGTAAGATTGATAGCCGTCATGTCGAGGTTGAGCTTGTAGCGTTGGGCATGGAGGATGTTGTCTTTGCCGACAGAGGCGTCGAACAGGTCGCGCGGCGCAATGCGCTGGGGATTGTGGTCGTTGTCGCCCATGTTGGGGGCGGGGATGTTGATGAGGCTCGATGTGAACTGCGAGGCCAGACAGACGGCGGGCAATGGGGTGGTGGGCGTGGCCTTCACTCCATTGCAGGCAAACCCCGCCTGATACTCTTCGTCCGCAGTTAAAGGGAGAGCAACACTCGCGTGTGTGACGGGATTGATGGTAGGAGGCGTGTTGGTGTCCACCATCGCTATCGCAGGCTGACCGCCGAGCGTGGTGGAACTGTTTCCGCATGGAGTATTGGGATCGGTTACGCCATAGCAAGGCGTTGCTCCGGCAACCTGGCCGCTGTCATAGCGCCAGTTGAAGCCGCCCCACAAGCCGTCGAGCGCCTTGCCGCGCGAGATCGTGTACTGCAAGTGAGTGGTCTGGTTGAACTTCTCGTCGTGGTCAATGCGGAAGGGCAGACCCGCCTGACCCACAGTGGCTCCAGCCCCGGCCACTTGCGGCGGAAAGAAGCGCGCGGCCACCGAGGAGGCGACAAGATAGGCGCTGAAGCCATGCACCTGGGGAACGTCCGCGCGCAAAGCATAGCCGGGAATCTTCGAGTTATGCCAGTCGATGGGGAAGGTAATCGGGGTGTTGCCCAGCACGCTGAAGTCGAAGGCGTTGTGGGTGTACTTCCAAATGTACTCGCCGCTGAAGACCAGGTGCTTGCCGAAGGCCTGTTGCAGGCCGGCATGGAACTCGTTGCGAAAGCCTGGCTGAAGGGTTCCTGATACACCCGAAGTGCAGTTGAGCAGCGGCGACAGCACTGCATTCGAGCATCCAATGCTGGACAGCACCAGGTTTTCGTTAAAGGGCGTTTCCAGCGTGCGCGCATACGAGACGCGCAGCACGGTGGTGGTTGGCTTGATGTTATACGCAATTCCTACGCGAGGCTCGGTCTGGGTGGCCGACGTAAGGCCGTTGTACACATCGCCGCGCAGGCCGAGGTTGAACAGCCAGTTGCCGGCTTTGATCTGGTCTTCAATATAGAGGCCCAGTTCCTTCACGTCGGTGTGACCGGAGAACTTGTATACGCTTCCGCCGCGGGTCAGGTCGTACGGGGCGAGGACGGGCACATAGTTGGGATTCGGGATCGGCGTAACTCCGACGCAACTCGAAGGACTGGCGTATCCCGGCAGAGGGTTGCCAGTCGCCGCATCCATACAGGGAGAGTTATAGGTTGACTCCACCACACCCAGGCTGTCGTTCTCTCGCAGGAAAGTCTGTCCGTACTGCGCGCCGATTTTGAGGTTATGAATCCCCTTGGCATAGGAGTAGTCGGAGTGGACCGCAGCATTAGTAAGTGTGCGGTACTGGGAGATGGAAGAGGTTTGCAGGTTGGACGGGCCCAGGTCGGCCAGCGCATTGCCGCTGGGGAAGTAGTTATAGTCGTCCCGGCGGACGAAGGCGCCAAGGTTGAAGACCGAGTCACCGCCGATGACGCGCGTGTAAGTGGGCGAAATATTAATGGTTTCGATCTTGGAGCGCTGATCGGTGTTGCCCACATTCACGAAATCGGGACTCGAGCTCGATCCGCTGTTCGGGCCCGCTGTCTCCACGTTTTGCACGTTGAGGTTGTCAAAGGAATTGGGCGTCTGGAACCATGAGCGGGAGTAGTTCAGGTCGAGGTGGATAGAGTCGATCGGAGTTAGAGAATAGTCCATGCGATCGAAGACATTCTGCTCGTTGCCTTTGTCGTGGAAGACCGTGAACTCCGGAGGATCGAGAAATCGCCCGGTGTCGAGGCCGTCGGCCTCAATGAAATTGCCCCATTTCGTCTTGCCGTAAGCCAGATCGAAACCGCCAGTCGCCGAACCGAAGCTGCCGTAAGAGCTGCTGATGTTGCCGGTAGGCTTGGTAATGCCCTGTCCAGAGCGCGTTGTGGCTACAATCACGAGGCTGGTCTTACCGCCATACTCGGCCGGCGGCGCACCGCTGATAACTTCGATTGATTGAATCGAGTCGGCGGGAATCTGATTAGAGAAGACCTTGCTCTGCTGGTCGGTAATCGACTGGCCGTCCACGGAGAAAGAGTTGGAGGCATGGTCGCCCAGGCCGTGAAAGAGACCATTGGAGTCGGCCGACACGCCTGGCGTGGAGAGCGTGACCAGTGAACTGAGGGAGGAAGACTCGCTCTCCAAAGGCACCTTGGTAAACAGTTCACGATCCACGTCTGTGTGGAAGGTGGGATCGGTTTCAACCAAATCGCCTGAAGACTGCACCGTGACGGTCTGGGAGCTGCCGGCCACCTGAAGAACCAGGTTGAGGCTGGCGCCCACCACCGAACGGATCTCAAAACTCTTGCTCATTGGCGAGAAGCCGTTGGCCAGGACGGTCATCCGGTATGGATTGAACGGGATGTTCGCAAAGATAAACTGGCCGGTCGCGTCGGTGGTTGCGGTCCGGTCAAGGCCGCTGACCTGGTTAATTAGATGAACGGTCGCGTTGGGAATCACGGCGCCTGAAGGGTCAGTAACAGTGCCGCGAACAGCGCCGGAGTTACTGCCCTCCGCGATCGCGCTGAGCGCCGCAAGAATCAAGACGAGAACGGGGAAGATGCTTAAAATTGTGCCGTGTTTGAACGGCATAGATAATCTCCTGAATTATGGCTGAATTATGCGAAAGACAGGCCGTGGCTCTCTTGGCCGCAGCATCTTCAGTGCAATGGGGGCAACCTTCCAAACAAGACGCCAGTCCGCGAAGCAATTCCGGAACTGCGCTTGACGTACCTGCAAGGCGCAACCGGGGGCAGACTATACGGAAGATCGAAAAAGTGCCTTAGCAGCCGTCGGGAGGGGGTCGAGTGAAGAGCTTGGGGTGCCAATACCGGACGACCGCGCGCGCCTCGATGATCGGCTCGGGGGTTCCTATTCTAACCAGGACTACCAGGGCAGCGGCAATCGTAACCGGAGCCGCAGAGTGCATCGCGATGCATAGCGAGCAATGGTCGGAGTCGCTGTCCAGAGGATGGATGTGCGCCACCTGGACCACGGCCACCATCGCCAGCAAAGCCAGACACAGCAAAGCAGTGGCCCCGAAAGCGCGTGGCTTCCGGCGGCGTCTGCTGCGAATATCCGGCTGCAACCCAGTGAGCAAAAACATCTCCAGTTACAAGGATACATTGCATTGGACGCGGCAAAAGCGGCGAGGATTCCATTATCCGCCGGGTTCCCCGTTCCTGGTCGCGATTAGACAACGAGTCCGAAGGGCTCCGTTGACCCGTAAACGGATGATAATGCGGGGCCGATGGGCAGTGGTGAGTCAGCGGGCCAACCTACAATCCGCGTGGTGCGTTTTCTATTCAACTTCCGGCGCTTTTGCGCGCGCAAAGCTTTGCCGCCGCTGCTCCCACTCCTCTGAACCGAAGAATCGCGGGCCTACCTCAATGAGGCGCGGAATCATGTTGAAGACGGCCACTCGGCTCCAGGGGCGGCCATCCCTCATGCGAAAACCCTTCTCGTTCAGGTCGCTGACAATGCTCGAATACGAAAACTCTTGCACCAGCAGTTCCATCATCTTCATCAGGGCGCTGTGCTCGGCAGGGTCGGGCTCCAATCGCTTGCAATCGTCAGAGATACGCAGTCCAAAGGGGATGTCCTCGTTGAACGCGCCCTCGGTGGGCGCTTCCGCGTCGGGCAACTCGCGCCTCCATTCGATGGAAACCATTTGCCACCCGGCCGCCGCACGCTGCTGGATGACTTCAGGGCTGAATGGCCCGGAGATCACATCACGCATTCGCTCAAAATATGCCATCGCTTCCCTCCGAATCTGCTGCTTGCAGCCAACATATCCGCAATTCTCTTGCCAAAGTCGGACCCTGGCGCGGGCCTGTCAAAGGTCGCGCCGTCATGGAGATAGCCAAAAGATCTGGGGCAGGCAGAGGTCCGCGCTTGTCCGCTTTCGCGAAGTCGTGTGCGCTTCCGGACAGGCAGAAGAGACGAATGGCAATTGTCGCGGAAAGGCTCAATCCGGAGGGAGGACGGTAGCCAGCGATCGGTCCTTGTCGCTGGGGTGGAAGACGCGGATTTCAACCGCCGAATGGAGTGCCCCTACAATCTCCTAAAGAATGCTTTAAGACCCGCCAAAAGAGAATCTCAAGACCCCAAAAAAGATTTCCTATCATTCCCAAAAAGCCGTGCATTTCTTGGGAACCCGGGAGTATATTCTTCCACAGATTGTGCGGATGCCCACGCTCGACCGAGCGCCGCACCAGGTTTTCGGCACAGCGCACCGGATCGATTGCCGGGTGAGCGGCCTGTTCGCGATTGATTACAATTTGGTGCTTTGAGATTCTTCCCCTCGTTCGGGACGAAGGCTTACAAGTGGTGCTTCGAGATTCTTTTCCCCTTGCAAGAACCTTCTCCATAAAAATTGCCGGCGAATTGTTTCGCCTGCGCGTCGTCCCGGCAGATACGGGGCCAAGCGCGGGGCGTGAACCATGTCCTCCCCTAGCATGGAGCGCAGCGAGTAATAGTGCGGGAGCCTGTCCACCAGGTTGTCCCGTTGCCATTTGCTGGAAGATCGTCCGGCACATCCTCCACGGGGTAACCCAATCGGAGAAGGAGCAACCCATGTCAAATTCCAAAAGAATTGCGTTGAAGGGCAGTGAGCGCGTGATGATCCCAGGAGCGCGCGCGATTGGAGCGACCGACCCCCATCAGCTCATCGAAATCTCGGTGATTCTCTGCCATCGCCAACCCTTGCCGACGCCTAGACTCTCCGGCAAATTCATGAGTCACAGCGAGTTTGCCGAGCAGTGTGGCGCGGATCCGAAACATATTGACATGATCCGGGAATTTGCGGAAGAGAACAAACTGCAGATGCTGGAGCGTGGCGACGAGGTTCTGCGCCGCACAGTGACGCTGGCCGGAACTGCCTCGAAGATGGAAAAGGCCTTTGGCATTGAGCTGATCGATTACGACCATCCAGATGGAAACTATCGCGGACGGACTGGCGCGATTAAGCTTCCAGAGGAACTTGCGTCGATTGTTCAAGGAGTCTTTGGTTTGGACGACCGGCCGGTGGCCAAACCGCATTTACGCGTTCGCGTGAACAATCGCCGCTTTGGCGACCGTGCTTCCAACATTGCGTACACACCGGTGCAGGTGGCGCAGCTCTACGATTTTCCGCAGGATGTGAACGGCTCGGGAGAGGTAATTGGCCTGATTGAGCTGGGCGGCGGCTATCGTCCAGCCGACATTCAGGAGTACTTCGAGTCGCTTGGCCTGCCGACGCCACAGGTCGTAACGTCTTCTGTCGATCAAGCGAAGAATCGCGCGACCACAGCGAACAGCGCGGATAGCGAGGTGATGCTGGACATCGAAGTGGCTGGAGCCGTGGCGCCGGGAGCTTCGCTCGTGGTCTATTTTGCTCCCAACACAGCGCGTGGATTCCAGGATGCGCTGAGCATGGCGGTTCACGATCAACTGCGTGCGCCACGCGTGATTTCAATCAGCTGGGGCGGACCGGAGTCGACGTGGACGCAGCAGTCGATGGAGAACTTTGACGAAGTTGCCCAAGAAGCAGGCCTTCTGGGCATCACCATTACCGTCGCGGCCGGAGACAACGGTTCGAGCGACGGAGTGAACGACGGCCAGAACCATGTGGACTTTCCCGCATCGAGTCCGCACGTGCTGGCATGCGGCGGCACAACTTTGCTGTCGGCCGACGGTATCATCACCAACGAAACGGTGTGGAATGACGGCCCGCAAGGCGGAGCGACTGGAGGAGGCTACAGTACGGTCTTTGCTCGGCCGGACTGGCAGTCCAGCGATGTGCCGCAGGCCAACCGCGGGGTGCCCGATGTGGCCGGCGACGCTGATCCTGAAACCGGCTACAAGGTGCAGGTGGATGGGCAGCAGTTGGTGATTGGTGGAACCAGCGCGGTGGCGCCTCTGTGGGCCGGGCTGATTGCCCTGCTCAACGAGAAGCTCCAAACTCGCACCGGGTTGATCAATCCGATGCTTTATGACGCGGACGAATCGACCTGCTTCCGGGATATTACAGCGGGCAATAACGGCGCCTATTCCGCAGGGTCTGGCTGGGATGCGGCGACGGGGCTGGGAACGCCGGTCGGAGTTTCACTGGTCCAGGCAATACAGGAGAGCACGTCACAAACGCAAACCCGCCGAGGGACTCGGTCCTCGTCTTCGCAGTAGAGGATTTTCAGTCTTCGGGTCAGGCCGATCTCATGGTTTTCCACCCTTGCGCCATACAAAAGGCGCAAGGGTGGGGCACGGAGTGACTTTAGACTCTCAGTAAAGATGCTCCAGGCGCGGGCCTTCGTCGAGCAACAATAACTTTGAGACTTTTGAGGGTGGATGCTGAGCAACGGACATTCGCCCCGCCGCCCGCTATTCGCGCACGCTGATGCCGAGCGCTTTCATTTTGCGGTAGAGGTGGCTGCGCTCCAGGCCAAGCAACTCGGCGGCGCGGCTGACGTTGTTGCGGGATTCATCGATCTTCTTGAGAATGAACTCGCGCTCGTAGGCGTCGCGCGCCTGTTGCAGCGTTGAAAACTCCTCAGTAGAACGTGTGCCTGCTTTGTGTGTGAGCGGCGGCAGGTGCTTGCGCTCGATGCGCAGAGCGCGAGGATTGAGGATAAGCACCCGCTCGATTACATTCTTGAGCTCGCGCACGTTGCCCGGCCAGTGGTATTGGGCCAGCGCCTCGAGGGCTTCATCGCTGATCTCCATGCGCGGGCGTCCGTACTGGCGGCCGAACTCGGCGAGAAACTCGCGCGTAAGCGGCGGGATGTCTTGCTTGCGCTCGCGCAGCGGTGGGACAAAAAACGGGACGACGTTGAGCCGGTAAAAGAGATCTTCGCGGAAGTTGCCCTTGGCTATCTCCTCTTCAAGGTCCTTGTTAGTGGAGGCGATGAGACGCACGTCCACGCGGATGGGCTGTGTGCCGCCGACCGGTGTGAACTGCTGGTCGTCAAGCGCGGAGAGCATCTTGGACTGCGTCTTGAGGCTCATGTCGCCAACCTCATCGAGAAAGAGCGTTCCGCCATCGGCGCGCTCGAGGGTGCCGCGCTGCTCGGGCAGGCCACCGGGCTGTGCTCCGTGCCGGTAACCGAAGAGTTCGGCCTCGATGTGCGCCTCGGGAATGGCGGCGCAGTTGAGCTCGACAAAAATCTGATCGCGGCGCAGGCTCTCGGCGTGAATGGAGTGGGCGATGAGTTCCTTGCCGGTGCCCGATTCGCCATAGATGAGCACGCGGCCATTGGTGGGCGCCATGAGGCGAATCTGCTGGCGAAGGGCTTTCATCGGCACGCTTTCGCCGGTGAGCACCGAACTCACGCTGAACTGGCGTTTGAATTCGAGGTTTTCCGCGCGCATGCGGCGCGCCTCGACCGCGTTCTTGATCACGAGCAGGGTGCGATCGAGCGAGAGCGGCTTTTCAAGAAAGTCGTACGCGCCCAGCTTGGTGGCCTTGACCGCAGTCTCGATGGTTCCGTGGCCGCTGATGATGACCACTTCAGGCCGCATTGCGGCTGCCTGGCGGTGAATATCGGCGAGCACGTCGAGTCCGTCGCGGTCAGGCAGCCAGATGTCGAGCAGAACCACGTCATAGGGCGCGTCTTCGAGCAGTACCATGGCCTCATTACCCGTGGCCGCGCTGGCTACGCCGTAACCTTCTTCGCCCAAAATCTCCTCGAGCGAAGTGCGAATCTCTGCTTCGTCGTCTACTACCAGAATGTGATTCATTGGTGCGATCCCTTCACAGGATTGGCCGAAGCGGCAGATTGAATGTGCGCGGCGTGGCCGGTTGCATCAACCGGTTGCGCGGCGGGTTCCGGCGGATCCATAAGGGGCAACCGCAATAGAAAACGCGCGCCCTTGGGACTGTTAGTCTCGGCGCGCAGCGAGCCGCCATGCTCCTGCGCAATCTTGGCCGCGATGGAGAGGCCGAGACCGGTGCCGCGCTGCTTGGTGGAATAAAAGGGCAGAAACAGGCGCTCGCGGATTTCATCGGTGAGACCGTGGCCAGTGTCGGAGACCTCGACCTCGACAGAGGCGCCGTCTTCACTGAGCGAACTGCGTAGCCCGAGCACACGCAGCAGACTGCCCTGCATGGCATCGGCGGCGTTGTCGATAAGGTTGGCCAAGGCGCGGCGAATGGCTTCCGGATCAGCCAGCACCGGCGGCAAGCCCGGTTCCAAATCGCGCCTCACGGTGATGCCGTAAAGCCTGTCGGCAAACAGCGCCAACGCCTCATCGGTCACTTGATTCATGTCGCAGGCGCGCGGCTGGGGCGCGGGAAACTCAGCCAACGCGGAGAACTGAGCCACCAGAGTGCGCAGCGTGCCCACGCAGCCTAGAATGACCTCGCTGCACTTGCGAATAATGGCGGGCGAGTCCGGCTGGCCGCGGTCAAGGTGTTTGCTGATGCGCTCGGCGGAGAGAGCAATGGGAGTCAGCGGATTCTTGATTTCATGAGCCACTCGCTGCGCCACCTCTTTCCACGCCAACTGCCGCTGCGCCCGCAAGAGTTCGGTGGTGTCCTCGACCACCAGCACGGTTCCCGGCTGGCTTTGGGTGAGCTCAAACCGCGCGCTGGTGATGGCCAGATGGAGCGTGCGGCCTCCGACCGGCACCTCGATCTCAGTAAAGGCCGCGCCCATGCGGTGGCCGCGGCGAATAACGCCTGCCAGGTCGTCGGCGCAGTCAGCGGGAAACAGCGATTCGATCTTCTCCCCGCCCAGGCCAAGATCGACGCGCCGACCAAGCAGCGCGGCAAAGGCGCGATTGGATTGCAGGACCGCGCCCGCGCCGTCGAGCGTGACGACTCCCGACGGAATTGTTTCAATGATTGTCTCCAGTTCGCGGCGGCGCTCTTCAATCGCCAGGTTTGCGGCGGTCAGTTGCGCGGAGGAAGTCTCAGCGAGTTGGCGGCTTGCGTCCAAGTCAGCGGCCATGCGATTGAAGGCTCGCACCAGTTCGCCCATTTCGCCGTTAGCTGTCAGCGCCACTCGATGGTCGTATTTGCCCGTGGCGATCTCGGCCATCGCAACGGCCAAAGCTTCGACCGGCCGAGTAATCTGGATGGAAAGAAACCGCGCGACCCACACGCTGAGGAAGAACGCGAGCACCGTAATTACCAGCAGGATCAGGAAGAAAATGTTGCGAATCTGACTGCGCCTATGGAAGAGCTTCCAATAAGCGGCCGAGCCGGAACGAATGCGCATGGCTGGCTGGCTTAGCCCTTGCGGCATGGGTAGCGCCACCACCACGAACTTGCCTGACGCGGTCGTCGCCATCCCCAGCGCGTACTCCAGGCCAGCCACCCTCATCACAGGCTTATCACTGCGCTGCGCGGCGGAAAGCAAGCTGATGGTAAGCGGTCCGTGAAGCGAAACCGCCTGCCCCTGCTCGGCATCTTCGGGCCACGAAATCAGGCTTGCCGGGCTCGATTCCGGCGGAGCCTGAAAAGTGGCGAGGAGCCGCTGATCTTTGCCATAGACGGCCGCAAAACCGCCGGCCAGTGTAATGCGGCGCGAACTCAACTCATTTTGCAGGGCCGGAAGTTCGCTGTCCGGGGCGCCCGAAGACGCAATCGACTCGGCCTCGACGCGCGCGTTGGCAGTAACGTATTGCGCCAGTTCAAGAACTACACGCGTGGAGTCGTCGCGCAATTCAGAGATGTTGGGCGAAAACCAGCGGTCCAGCGACCGGTTCATCAACCCATCACTGAAGAGAAACATGAAGACTGCGGGCGCGAGAGCAATGAGCACGGCGCCAAGCACCATGCGCGAACGCAGCCGTACACCCAGCCCGCTGCTGCCCTGGTCTGCATAAACCTTGAAGATGTTCCTCAGAAGCAGCACCAGCAGGAGCAGCAACAACAGGAAGACCAGCACCGTGAGGCCGGTGTAAATAAGCGTCTCCCCGGCGGTTTCGGGATTGAGGAAGCTCACACCGGAGGTGTTGAATGCCTGTAGCGCGCCGAACAGCACGAAAATCAACAGCACCCCGCCCGCAAGCAGAGCGACCGTTCGCCGCCGAGGATCACCGCTAAACTGCATGGGGCGATTATAGAACTGTCAGGGGTTAGGGATTAGAAATCAAGGAACAACAGGCGCTGCGTCTTTCCCACAAAACTGAGTGTCCCATCCTTGCGCCATTCTTTCGGTGCAAGGACGGGACACCACAAAAGCCACCATCCGATCTGACAACAGAACTATGATCTTCCGCAGATCGCGTTTGGCCTGTTTTATCTCCACACCACGAATTTGAACCAGCCTTCCCAAACGTCGGTCCAGGCATGGACGACGATGTTAGCGCGCAGATTCCCGCGCCACGCGGCCAGTGCTCCATAAAGAACTCCAAGCACGCTGATGATGACCACGTTCTTCCATCCCTGGTAGGCATGAAACAGGCCAAAGACGAATCCCTGCCCCAACACGGCGACCACAACGCTTCCGCTGAACGCATGAAGCTGGCGCTGGAGATAGCCGCGGAAAACCATCTCCTCGCATACGCCCGCAGTGATCGAAGTTGCAATCCAGATGAGGACCTCCAGCAGGCTCTGCGGCAACAAGCTATCAACGGTCTTCGCGCTGCTCGGTCCCAGTAACCAATAAACGCCATAGGCCGCGCCCTCCCACAGAACCCAGAAAGGAAGCACGATCCCGAGGTCCACGGCTACGCTCTTCCAAGAGTTCCAGCGCCCGCCAGCAAGCGCCCAAAAACTGCCGCCACGATGATGCACTCCGGCAAAGCAGTAATACAAAAGCGCCCAATCCATGAAGATCGCCGTCAGATAAATTGGAATCGATTTGCTATGGCTGGCAAGCTGACTGCCGGCCGCACTGCCGCCGCCCGCGGGTGCGTGTTGCGCCAAAAAGCCCATAACAACCACGCCGACCCCAATCAGCAGAAAGCCAACTAGATGCGCCAACGACGCCACCCGCTCCGGCCTTTTCCGCACTGGTGATTTATCCAAGCTTAGAATCTCAGTTTCCCGCATGATCCTTGTCCTTCCCTTTCTCAGTGCCCTTTTGCTGTTGTTTGGCCATCTTGCGCAGCTCGGTTAGCGTCTCTTCGCACCAACGCTGGTGCGCCTCCAACTCCAACTGCCCGAAGCGCGCCGCCATCTTCCAATAAGGCGCATCAGGATACTGCAGGTTCTTGCTGATCTCGTGCTGCTCAATGCGCCGGAACTCACGCAGGTACGCGCCCTCCCGCTCCGCCATCCGCTCCACGTGTTGAATGGAAAGCTGGACTGGAACCTGTGCGCCGAAGAACAGCTTCAACAGCAATTCATTGCGCGCAATCTCCGACTGCGGCTCGACGGCGAGCCACGCCGCCAATCGCTCCCGGCCCTTCTTGGTGATGGAGTAGACGCGCCGCTCCGGCTTGCCCTTTTGGCGCTCGGATTTTGCGGTCACCAGCTTCTCGGCAGCCAGATTTTTCAGGTTGGGGTAGATCTGCCCGTAGCTCTCGTTCCAAAAGAAGCCGACCGATGTGCGAATGGCCTGCCCCAGGTCGTAGCCAGACATAGGCTCGATGGTCAACAGGCCGAGGAGTACTTCCATGCTTGAACTCGAACGCTTTGCCATATGCCTGCTAGATATATGCCTATTAGATAGTTATGTCAACAAAAATCTTTTAGCCCATCGGACGCCAGGTCAAGAGTTCTAATTTTCGAGCATGTTTCAGCATTGTCCGGCAGGTTTGCTGTAAAACGCCGAGGCGCACTTTGGAGGAAATGGGTTCTCGTGAACTTCAATCGTTCCGTTGGTTCCGGCCAAAACTGTTATGCCTCACTCCTGCGGCATTTTCTGTCGCAAGAATGAGGCATAGGGAAACTGACGTTGGAACCGGCGACCGATGACAGATCTTTGGTCACTGGCCTTTAGGCGATCACGCTGGCCGCCGGCGTCCACGGCCGATGCTGGCTCTCGCCCACGCCGCGATAAATGAGCTTGCCGAGCCAGGTGTTCAACCCCTCGGCTAAGCCCGCATCCTTACGCAATGCCTCGCGCGTGCCCAGGTTAGCCATGCGCTGCAGGTGGGAGAAGGTCGCGTTGGTCAGGGCCAACGTGGAAGTATGAGGCACCGCGCCAGGCATATTGGTTACGCAATAATGCACCACACCATCCACCATATAACTAGGGTTGGAGTGCGAAGTGGGCTTGGCCGTTTCCACGCAGCCGCCCTGGTCGATGGCCACGTCAACAATGACCGCGCCCTTCTTCATCTGGGAGACCATGGCGCGCGTTACCAGCTTAGGCGCGTTCGAGCCGGGAATCAGCACGCCGCCGATGACCAGATCAGCCTCGCGCGTGGCTTCGGCCACGTTGTAGCTGTTCGAGGCCAGCGTGTAAAGCCTTCCGCCGAAGATGTCGTCCAGCTCGCGCAGACGGTTCAGGTTCACATCCACGAGTGTGACCTTGGCCCCAAAGCCCAGCGCTACCTTCGCTGCGTTAGTGCCCACGACTCCGCCACCGATGATGGTAACGTGCGCCGGAGGGACGCCCGGCACACCACCCAGCAAAATGCCGCGTCCGCCGTGTCCCATTTCGAGATATGTGGCGCCCACTTGCACGCTCATGCGGCCTGCTACTTCGCTCATAGGCGTCAGCAGGGGCAGCGTGTTCTGGCGATCGCGAACTGTTTCATAGGCGATGCCGATTACCTTCGATTCGAGCAGCTTATCGGTCAGATCCTGTACCGGCGCCAAGTGTAGATAGGTGAACAGCACCAGCCCCTCGCGAAAGAATGCATACTCCTTCTGAATGGGTTCCTTGACTTTGACCACAGTGTCGGACTTTTTCCAAACATCGCTGGCAGCGCCCTCAATCGTCGCGCCAGCTCTCTGGTATTCCTCGTCGAGGAAGCCGGATTTTGCGCCGGCCATTGTTTCGACCAATACTTTGTGCCCATCTTCGGTGAGCGCCTTTACGCCTGCCGGTGTCACGCCGACGCGGGCTTCATTGTCCTTGATCTCTTTTGGAACGCCAATAATCATTGCTGTCTCTCCTGTTTCTGATTTCAGTCCAGTTGAGCTGGTCGCGCTCCGGTAAAGCCTTGCTATCAAGAACCTGTGATTTCGCAGTTCCTTCCCAGCGACTGGTTTATCCAGACGCCGGGTTTGCGCCCATGTCCAACTGTCAACGATCCTACGGCGCAAACCACTTCCAATGTGTGCAAAGTTTGTGATATAAGTGCTCTGTGCGAACGAAACGTGATCTAAATAGCCATTTGGCGCAAGAATCAGGCGCAGGAGCGTTGGAGATCGGGCCGGAGGTGGCGGCGACCAAAGCCGGCAACCGTCTTGACGAGCTGGACGCTGCGATTCTGCGCCACCTGGAGCGCCATGGCCGTGCGACCAATTATGAGGTTGGCGAGGCTGTGGGCCTTTCGGCCTCTGCGGCCTCTCGGCGCATTCAGGCGCTGGAGGCATCGGGAGCCATCCGCGGCTATCGCGCTGAAATCGACGACCGTTTGCTGGGCAAACGCATGACGGTCTTCATTCGCGTTACGCTGGAACGCCAGTCGGCGGCCGTGCTGAACGCCTTCGAGGCCGCGGTGCGGCGCTCGAAGAGCATCGGCAGCTGCCACCTGATGGACGGCCACTACGACTACACGCTGGTGGTCCGCGTGGCCGACATCGACGACTACAGCCGCCTGCATCAACACGAGTTATCCCGATTGCCAGGAGTTACACGGCTGGAGACGAGCTTTGCGTTAAGAGATGTGATGGAGGGAAGAAGCTAGGGCCTTCTCATGGAAGGCCCTTATCGAATGCCCGGTGCGCCTGGCTCCGAAGACAGCTTTGCGGTGGCTTCATCATTCCTGGTCCGGATCATTTGATCGGATCAATGCTTCACAAGCACATACCCCTCGTGAAACGCGCCGAGCATTTCCACCACTTGGCGGAGCTTCTGAGTAGGCGGGAGGATGGTGGTGCGGAAGTGAGCCGTACCTGCCGCCTGACCGAAGCCTGATCCAGGCACCACGCAGATTCCAGTCTCTTCGAGCAGCGCCATGCAATACTCTTCGTCGGTTACGCCCGCAGGCAGTGTAATGCGCGGGAAGGCGTACATCGCGCCGGCGATCGGATTGCACGAGATTCCATCGATCTTATTCAGTCCTTCGGCCAGGAGGACTGCTCTCGTCTTCATCTCTTCCAGAATGGAGGTCTTTTCGCGATTGTAGAGTTCGTAAGAGGGATCTCCTGATTTAGGAGGGTGAACCATGGCGTAGGTAGCCACCTGTCCGGGAAGGTTTGAACATAAGCAAACCGACAGCAGTTTGAGAATCTGCTCGGCCACGTCGTCGGGCACGTTGCGGTATTCAAAATAGCCGCCACGCACTCCGCACTCGCCGAGGAAACCTTTAGAGCAGGAGTGGAAGCTGAAGAGCGACACGTCGCGCATCCGTTTGGCGTCGAGAACGCGAGCGAAAGAGACGAAGGTGTCGCCGGGCAGGTAGATGTCCTCCTGGTAGACCTCGTCGGCGAGCACGGAGAGGCCATGCTCGCGCGCGAAATCGAGCACCATGGCTATGTTCTGTTCGTCGAGCACGGCACCGGTGGGATTGCCCGGGTTGATGACACAGATGGCTTTGACCCTTGTGCCCTGAGCGCAGGCCGCGCGCAGGGAGTCATCAAGCATGGAGCGATTTAGCTTCCAGTGATCGGCTTCGTCGAGGTAGTAGGGAACAATACGCCCCTCGTAGAGCGTGATGGTGGCGCTATATAGCGGGTATTGGGGAATGGGAATCATGATGCCATCAGCGGGCGAGGCCAACAAGAGCTTGAGAATCGTTTGCACGCCTTTGCTGGCGCCGTCGGTGAGAGAGATGGCCTCCGGATCGACGCTGATGCCGTCGCGCTCGCGAATAAAATCGGCCACCGCCTCGCGGATGAAGCGCAGACCCTTGCTTTCGCTGTATGCGCCCATTCCGTGCTGGCTGCCTTCGAGTATGGCCCGCGCGGCTTCGACGACATCGGCGGGAAAGGCACCGGGGGCGAGATCCATCAGCGCTGGATACTCGCAGAGGGCAAGAATCTGGCGCAGCCAGGTGATGGGCCGTTGCCCAAGCGACTGCGGGTTACCGATGTTGCAATAGATGATTTCCCTGCCCTGTTTTTCCAATTCCTGCGCGCGCGCAACGATGGGGCCGCGTACTGCGTATTCAGTCGCCAGCACTGAGGCTCCGAGATCTTTTTTCTGAATGGTCATATGTTCACCTTGGGGAATGCAGGGTGTAAAGAAGCCCCGGCTTGAAATGGAGTTGCTTTGGCGCTTGCGTTGCGCCTCGCGCTCGAGATCATCCGCGCAAAGGGGATTTCCTCAATTGCTATTCTATCGCGGCGTGGCACAAGTGTGAGAAAGGACGCGCTCGCCGTTCACTGGGAGGACGCAGTAATCGAAGATGTGCGTTGAGCAATTTATGGCTTTTACGGAGAGGCGATATGTGGTCAAATTAGTTAGACTCTGCAAAGACGGGATTGCGGGCAACCGGGGGAAAGGGATTCCTGGTGATGGACGCTTATTCGAGATATCCGAATCGCGCGAAGCCGACTGCGGAACCGCCGCGGCCTAGCTACAACTTTGATAATTCGGGTACAGGAAATCCCGGCGACAAGTCTGACGCTACGGAGAGTCAAGGGGCCGAGGGCGAAAAGACAGAAGAAATAGAGCTCCATTACAGCGGCTACAAGGTCATTGATCCGTTGCCGGAGAGTATTCCCAAAATAGTCGCAGAAACGGAGCCGCTGCTTTTCAGCAGCGTGAGCGAAGACGTTAAAGAGAAGAAAGCCAAAGGCAAAGCGAAGACTCCCCCGCTGCAACTTTCTGAGCCGCAAGAGGAGTCGATTCCGAATCTCCCCAAGAAACCGACCATGGTTTATGTGACGGCGGTAGCGGTCCTTGGAATTCTGCTGGGTTTGGGAATCGCATACTGGTTCTTCGAGAATAGCGGGCAGTACGATTTGGGAGCATATACCTTGAACGCGGCCGGATTGAAGGGTCATTTGTCTACCAAGTGGGAGAAGAGGCCGGTATACCGCCTGACGATAGAGCCCAGCGACAAAACCCGGCAGGATGGGTTTGCGCTGGCTGCCGCTAATTCGACGGTTCCGCTTTCCATCGAAATCCACCTGCAGGATGCGCATGGCGCTGTGCTTTGCAGCAAGGAGGTCATACTGAAATACAATGCCGGGAGCGCGGCAACTCCTACCGCATCCGTTTCTGATCCAGAGCCAACCGGTACAGATGAGGGCAATACCTCCAGCGAGCAGTTGGCGCAAGGGATCGATCGCGCGCGCTATGAAGCCCAAGAACCTGAGCGAGAGTTAGACAAGGATATGTTCCAGAATCAAATCGGGAAAAATGGACAAATCGCTTCCATGCACGCCGAAGGCGAGATTCCATGCTCGAAGACGGCATATGGAAATATTTTTGCCTGGAGCTTTTCGTCGAACTTTCCAGCCGCTGGCGTGCAGGATGAATTGCAGAAGCTGCAGGATGCGGTTCGGGCTGGCGAAGCGCGGGTGACAGCAGCAGAACTTGCCGCCCGACGAGCGAAAGCTCCTAAATCCGCGATCAGACTTCTGCCGTATTCCATGGAGGGAGACGATTCAATTGTGGAATTTGACATGACGCGGGGGGTTATCGAGACTCGCGGAGGAAAGACTTTCTACTTCGCCAAGACAGGCGGGCAGGGCGCTGACCCCAAATGGCAGGATTATCCCGTCAGCATTCATTACCGGTGCGACAGTGCAGGGAAATGCATACTTTCGCGAGCGGGCCTGGGCGCGCTGCGCGTGAGTATGAGTAGATAGATCGTCTTTGCACGGCTAAACAATTTGAAAGATGATTTTGGGGATACAGATAGACGAGATGTTCAACGCCGGCTGCCTGGCCGCAATCACCAGTACTGCTTCCCGAGGACAAACTTTGCCGCCCAGCCAATCAGCAGCGAAGCGCACCAAGCAAACGCGACGAGAGGACTCAGCACAAGCCGCTGGCGCTTGATCCACTGGCCAAGCAAAACCACCATCGAATAACAAAGAAGCAATATATATACCAGCGTGAGAGGGTTATACAAGAATGATTGACCAAACTCTCCCCGACAGAGCGCAATGAAGCTCCTAAAACCGCCTGTCGTCGGGCATGGAATACCGGCAACTCCCCGAAGGATCGAGGGAGGAATTCTCTTCCCGGAAATCCACGCGGCGTTCCAGGCCAGATAGAAGATAAATGCGCCCAAGGCGAGGGTGCGAGCGATACGGTTTGTCAGGTTCTGGTTTATCAAGCTCTCCTGATGCCGCATGACGGACAGGTCCACACGTCTTGCTTACACCCATCGATTACAAATGGAAGCCAGCAAAGCGGGAAACAGAGAAGCAAAAGTACCGCAAAGAGCACCCACCCTCCAGTGGACAACCCCTTTTTCTGAAAAAACGGCATGGCCTCACGGCCACAAAACGGACATTGAGGTGTCAAAGTGTTTCTCCTCTCACAACCATGCTGCAGATGAATATGGAATCGAGCGAACTTTATCAGAGCAGGACACTTTGAGTCAAAGAGCGCTTATCCAGGCAGTTGCAAGGGAAGGCAATATGGAGCTTCGTGATTGCGGTATTCGAATGAAAAGCGCTACCAAACGGGAGAAGAGCCCACAGTTTCACAGGAAATAGGGGGGGAGGGGGTCTCGGAATTCCCTCTGAGCCTTTTTCAGCAGCTGGCCCATGTTCGCCATCGTCGCCTTCTCGGAGCGCCAACTAAGATTTTGCACCAGGAGTAATCAATTATCTGCAAACCGGGCCGCCCTGCCGGGATGGGAAGCGCCACAGTCGAGGATTTGGAAGAACAGGAGGCGTTCTACACTATCCACTCTTCCGAACCCCATATTCGGGCCTCTTCTCAGTCAGAATCCCTGAACGGCAATCACCAAAGAGCCGATAGTAAAGCTCGTGCCGAACGCGTCCTTCTTGCATTTTGTAGGTCAATTCGGACTACTTTTCTTCTGTCGGCATGATGATTCTGGTTTAGCAGAAAGATCGAAACGACATCTATCAAACTTTTTCGAATCACATCTGCTGATCGCCTGGTTGCTCGGTTGTCTTCACCGAACATGGGGCCTCTGCAGTAGAGGAATTGAAATCTGTTTCTGCGGCAAACAACGACCTTCCAGAGAGCTCTGTTTCCAGAGGGTTGTCCAATAGCAAGAGCGGCGGACAGGGCAAAATCGAGAAGTTTCATGGTGTCAGGATGCGCACACTAGAACGTGGAGTCCGATCATCAGGCGATCTTGCTCGTTTCGCGCTCATGCATGCGGCATTTCTGTCTCTGGCCGGATCGGCGCTCGGGGTCTTCGCAATCCGGCAAGGAGCAGTGACGGGCGTAGAGACGGTGGTTGTGCTCTCGAGCGGCCTGTTCGGCTTTGGATATGTGGTCACTTTGTTTGTATTTCGCAAGGTCGAGGTACAGACGCTGGCTATCGTGTCGACGACTTATTACGCGTTGTACCTTTGCGCGGGCATGATTGTTACGCTCGGAGGCTGGGGAAACCACAACAACTTGTTTACTTATATGGTCTGGTTCTTTCCGCTGATGGTTTTCAATAATCTTGTGAATTCGCCTGCGATGGGCCGTCTCCTCTCTCGATTTCTGGTAGTCGCCCCGTCGGCAATTCTTATCGCCTTTTCCCCACGGTTCATCTCGCTCTTTCCGGTAGAATCCTTGATTCTGGCAGTAGCCGGCTGCCTGAGCTATATCTGTTTCGGACTGCTGCTGAACGCAGTTTCGCGATACCGTGAAGCCTACATTATTGAACAGGAGCGCGCCGAGTCGATGCAGATTAGGTCGGAGATCATGGAGAGCATCTCCGATTGCTGTATGTCGCTGGATTCCGAGTTCAGGCTTGTCTACTTGAACGACGCCGCGTGTTCGGAGTTCTCGGTAAAGCGGGGCGCGGCCTTGAACAGAACCATCACAGACGCAATCCCCGGCTTCTTTTCGCTTTCAATGCTGGATGAATTGCGGACCGCAGCGGGGCAGGCGTTGGCAAGCACGTTCGAGGCGCAAAACGAAAAACAGGACCTGTGGTACACCTTGCGGTGCTATCCGCGGCCTGGCGGCATATCTGTTTATTTTCGTAATATCACGGAGTCGGTGTTGTCGCGTCTCAGGCTTGAGGAGGCAAACGGCCGGATGCGCGAGCAGTCAAAACTTCTCGACAATGCCCAGGACGCGATTTTTGTTCAGGATATGGATAACATCATTTTCTATTGGAACAAGGGGGCGGAGCGCCTGTTCGGCTGGACGGCCGAAGAGGCGATGGGACGGCAAGTGGAAGAGATCTTTCCTTACGTTTTTCCAGAAGTGAAAAATGTCCGGGCTTTCGTTCTGGAGCATGGGGAATGGACAGGCGAACTGCAGAAACGCCATAGGAACGGCCGCGCCCTCGTCGTTGAGAGCCGTTGCACTCTAGTACACGGCGAGGATGGCATGCCACGTTCGATCCTGGCAATCAACACCGACATCACCGATCGGAAAGCAGCCGAGGCTAAAATTTACCAGCTCGCCTTTTATGACGATCTAACCGGGCTTCCCAACCGTGTGATGCTGCGAGAACGGCTGGAGAAAGCGCTGGCGGCAAGGATGGACGGCGAGAAAATGGGCGCGCTGCTGCTTCTCGATCTGGACGACTTCAAGACTCTCAACGATACATCGGGGCATGACATAGGCGACCTGCTGCTCCAAGAGGTGGCGCGGCGTCTCACGTCTTCCGTGCGCAAAACCGACTTCATGGCTCGGCTTGGGAGCGATGAATTCATGGTGATACTGGAGGGGTTAAGCGCAGACGCCAAAGAGGCCGCTATCGAGGCGAAGGCGGTTGGGGATATGCTGCTGGGGGCGTGTCAGGAGCCCTGTTCTCTGGGGGGTTACAAGTACGCCGGGACCGCCAGCATCGGCGTCACGCTCTTTCAAAAACAGAAGGACGCGGCGGACGATTTGCTGAAACGCGCCGACCTGGCGATGTATCGGGCGAAGGCCAAGGGCAGGAACGCGATGTGTTTCTTCGATCCTGCAATGGAGACATCCGCTGCTTCACGAGCCGAGCTTTTGGCGGACTTGAAAAGCGCGATGCAGAATCGCGAGTTCGAACTGCATCACCAGCCGCAAATGGACAGCAACGGAAGAGTAACAGGCGCCGAAGCGCTTTTGCGCTGGCGCCACACCCAGCGCGGGATGGTCCCGCCGAGTGAATTCATTCCTCTGGCCGAAGCCGCTGGTCTAATTGTTCAACTGGGACTCTGGGTTTTGCAAGAAGCGTGCTCGCAACTAGCAATATGGGCTATGCATCCCGAAACGGAAGGACTGACACTCGCCGTCAATGTGAGTATTCGCCAGTTCATCGATCCTCAGTTCGTGCACCTTGTGGAAGAAGCGCTTCGTGAGTCGGGAGCCAACCCGCACAGGCTCAAGCTGGAAATTACCGAAAGCTTCATTATGGAGAAGGCAAACGACACAATTGCCAAAATGAATGCTCTGAAGTCGCACGGCATAAGCTTCTCAATGGATAACTTTGGAACAGGCTATTCCTCTCTTTCACAATTGAGACAATTGCCGCTGGATCAACTCAAGATCGATCAGAGCTTTCTACGCGATGTGCCGAATTGCGCAAAGAGCGCTTCAATAGTGTCGGCCATCATCGCGCTTGGCCGAAGCTTGAATCTGTCTGTGATTGCAGAAGGAGTGGAGACGGAGCAGCAGCGCGGTTTCCTTGAAGATCAGGGATCTTGCCTATATCAGGGCTATCTATTTAGCAGAGCGCTGCCCGCACCGCAGTTTGAAGAATTCGTGAATGAAGCTCGCCAGTTGTACGAAGGAGCTGCCTGAGTTGCCTGCTTGAATCTTCTCCACAAATCCCTTGGCTATATCAGTATTCCCTCAGGGGCTTCAGTGTCTGCGTGAGAACTAGAGAAAGCACTTGATTTTCCCAGTGGAGATGGGCGACAAGATAAGTATGTCGCGATTCAAGTCTTACAGTCCTGATCAGGCGTATTTGCTGCCGCC
>Ga0182016_10000548_pt1 | contig 47047 bp, 32 predicted proteins | sample 712S2MmetaG_FD_120491 | JGI IMG/M metagenome (GOLD analysis project Ga0182016, IMG submission 120491) | Permafrost microbial communities from Stordalen Mire, Sweden - 712S2M metaG | ecosystem: Environmental > Terrestrial > Soil > Wetlands > Permafrost | place: Sweden: Stordalen | collected...
AGTCTTCGTCGATCAGCGCAGCGCCGGTCTCCAGGTAGCGCGCTCTGAATCGAACAAACACCTCATCAGTCATCCACCGTTCCGGCGAGCGGATTGGACGCACTTCAGCCCGCTGCGCACTTGTGCGCGGCGGTTGCGGCACTGGCACTGGCTCTGGCTCTGGCTCTGGCTCTGGCAGTGAGCCTAAAGTGATTCCTGAGGTTTCAGTCTGAGTACACAGTCTCCGCGTATCATCATGGTTCGATTGAATCGCCGATTTATCGAAACCGGAGCTTTGGCGAGAAACTCCCGTCGATTTGTTTACGACAGGCTTCGTACACCCGAGGTCCGGGGCTACGACAGGCTTCGTACACCCGAGGTCTCGGTATTCTGTAGCCGGACAGATCGGCGTTTTCCCACCGCGAGCGAGTCTCTGGAGTGTCGTGCGGTCTGCGTGCTCTGCCCAATCATGAAGGGCGAGGCGGGCGGTCGGATGAGGGTCGAGCCACCCGGACTCCACCAGGGCAGCGACGAGTTTACTGGCCGCGCCACCCCAGTCAAGGGCTGCTGCGATGCGCTTGTCGGAGTACCGGCCGACGTCGCCCTCTGGTGCATACTGCGAGGCAAAATGGAAAAGAAGTTCGAGTATCCCGATGGCATGCGCCCGCCGAACTCCAAGCCGCTCGGCGAGGTTATAAGTCTTGGGATGTGTAGGTCCACCGCGTTTCATTAGCTCCACCTTTCCCCACCTATCAAAAAGGCGGGCGCGCATACTGGCCGGCATGCGCGCCCTATTCTCAAGACCGGAAGGTGGGGAACGGTCCCGAGAAGATCGAAAAAAGGACTTGCCTGCGATGGTTTCACCACCGAAGGCCGTTTGGACAATACTTGGAGGATTCGCGCTAAAACCGCATCAAACGGCACGCGTAAACACAACTCCTGTATAGTCAAATCAACCAGATAAGGTTGGATGACAGAACTGGTCTCTATGAAAATACGGAAACCGCTTTGAGGGTCCATAATAATCGACGAGATTTCAGGCGCACTGCCCTAGCGCATCAACTGGCCGCCGTTGACCTCGATAGTCTCGCCTACGATATAGCTGGCGGCGTCGGAGGCCAGGAAGGCGATCGCGTTGGCGCATTCTTCCGCCGTGCCGACGCGTCCCAGGGGAATGGTCTTCACGAATCCGGCGATCATCTCGGGCGTGGAAAACACTTCGTGGAAGGGCGTATCGATGACGCCGGGCGACACGGCGTTCACGCGCACACCGTGCGGCGCCATTTCCTTCGCCAAAGATTTCGTAAACGATGTGAGCCCGGCTTTGGCTGTGGCGTACGTGCCTGCACCAGGACCGCCGCCGTTGTGTCCGGCGATGGAGACCACGTTGACGATGACGCCGCGGCGGCGCTCGATCATGGATGGCGCCACGGCTTTCGATGCGAATACCGCGCTTTTCAGGTTGAGCGCGATGATATCGTCCCACATCTCCTCGGTGATTTCACGAACGGGCATGCGCTTTACCAGCGAGCCGGCGTTGTTGACCAGAATGTCGATGGGACCGAATTCGTTCACCACTTGCTGGACCACCAAGTTGATTTCGCTGGTCTTGCGAAAATCGCCGACCACCGCGACGGCGGTGCCGCCAGCCGCGGCGATCGACTGCATCACTTCAACGGCGCCCTGCTTGTTCCGGTGGAAGCCAATGGCGACGCGCACGCCTTGTGCGGCGAAAAGACGGGCAGTCGCGGCGCCGATGCCAGAAGACGCGCCCGTGACGAGCGCCACTCTGCCTGCAAGGTCAGGATAGCTTGCCATAGAACGTCTATTGTTTCACAGGTGTCAGTTCTGTATCGGTATCACCAGGGTTTGCGTTCCGGGCGTCGAATTGAGCGAGAATGTGACCGGGACCGTGTTGCCGGCGGCGACGTTGGGCACCACGACATTAAACTGGTAGAGCCCCAAAAAGCCGTTAACCAATCCGGCGAACGATACCGTAGCGGGCGTACCGTTGAAGAAAATCTGGAAGTTCCCGCTGAGCTGGTTGGTCACGGTGACGATCTGGCCGGCGGGGCTGTTCGGCGTCACGGTCCCAAAACCAACTCCGTAAAAGACGATGGTTTGGCCGGGCTGCGCGGGAGCAGCGGCGATGCCGGAGACCGCGCCGGTAGGCAGAACATAAGTCGTTCCGTTGGTATAGAGCGCGGCGACATATTGTTGGCCGCCGAGATCGAAGACCGCGGGCGCAAGCAGACCGGGCTCGGTTGTGTTGACGGTGATGGTAAACGCCACGCTGGTTCCGCCAGGTGTCTGAACGATTACCGGCTGCGGTCCTGTGGCGATGTTGGATGGCACCTGCGCGTTCACCTGACCGGGGCTGACGAAGTCGATGAACGCGGCCTGGCCGCCTATCGTGACCGTCGTTCCCCCAAGAGCGGTGGGCGCCGTATTGCCGTTGAAATCCGCCGCGGCCCAGTTTTGCAACGTGACGTTAGCCAGATTGGTTCCGTAGATTTCCATCCAGGTCCCGGGGGCGAGCGCGGAAAACGCGCCGTACGCGCTCGCGCTGATTACGCCCTGGGAAGTGCGGATGACCGGCGTCTGATCGAAGACCCCATAAACCTGCCCGGTCATGACCGCGGCCGGTGTCAGGCCGACCTGTCCCACGTTGCATGCCGAGACTGAAGTTCCCGTACAAGTGGCAGTGGAGGCGAAGTAGAAGGTAAAACCATTGGTTAGAAACGTGACGGTCTGGCCGGCGTTCTCCGCCAGCGATACGGTGAAGTTGCCTGAGGACCCCGGGGTCAAGGCGAAAGTGACATAAATACTGCCGGGGCTGATGGAATTCGCCAGAAGCGGGGACTTGCCGTTGCCGGGGTAAGAGAACACCATATTGATCGTGCCGCCGCCGCCGACACCGGTATAGGGCGCCGACACTGTGCAGACGGTGTTGGTTCCGTTGTAAGCGCAATTGCCCCATATTACGCTGACTTGGCCAACCCCATTGCTGCCGCCGAGGCCGGTGATAGTCACGTTCTGAGCGCTGTTGGTATAGGTGGCTGTTTGCGCCGATGCGAAAGGCAAGAAGACGGCGCAGAGTGCGAGTACAGGTATCGTGATGGGTTTCATGGTTGTTCTGATCCATTTAGTCTAATCAATAACTGCAAGGGGTGCCAGGAGAATCGCGGCGGGGTCAGTCGGGCAGGCGGATGCTTCCATCCTCGGCGATCGCAAACGACGCGTTCCAGGCAACCTCCCAAAGGAAATTGTCGGGATCGGCGAAATATCCGGAATATCCGCCCCAAAAGGCTTCGTGGGCGGGCTTGAGGATCTTCGCGCCGGCCGCTTCCGCATCAACGAGAACCTTGTCGACCTCGTCGCGAGTGCGCGCATTGTATGCCAGTGCGATGCCGGCGAAGCCGTGGCCCTCGGGCGGAATATTGGCGTCTTTGGCAAGATGCGAACGCGGATACAGGGCCAGGGCCATGCCGCCTGCCTGAAAGAAAACGATACCCTCGGCGTTCGACACGCAACGCCGCCATCCCAGGCGCTCGTAAAATTTTGCACTGTGCTCTAAGTTGGCGACTCCCAGGGTTACGATGCTGATGCGCTGTTCCATTCACTCCCGATAATACGGCACCGGGGCGGACGGGCGGAAGCATTCGACATGCTGCCATTCGAGCCGCGCCGGAAGAGCCGAAAACTCGCGCTGTACAATGGCGCTCAGCAGGTCCGGGTCAGTCAGGGCGCGCACATTCAATAAGATCTCATGCCCGGCCGAGGGAGAGGCGTCGAGCGCGCCTTCGACCACAGGATCGCGGCCGTTGCCGGTAAGCGCCGCCTTCAGATACCCGGCGTCCGACTGCAAGAACAGCTTCAGGTGCACGATGCGAATTTGCGGCGCGAGGCGATCGAGCAACGGACCGATCAGCATGGGGGCGGAGATCGGCGGCGACGGACGGGCGATCACGCGGACGTTGAGCCATGCCAGCGCGGCCTCCGCCTCCGCATAGCGCGTGTAGTCGATGTCGAGAGTTTTGGCGCCGGCGGGAATCTCGCCCGAGAGGATTTTGTCGAGCCACGCCTGCACACTTTCGCCACGCGCGAAAAGGATATCGGCCTCGTCCATTTGATTGCGGTGAAGGAATGCCAGGTTCGGATCGTCGAAGCCGCCTTCGGGATGCAGCACTACTGTCAACGGCGCGATTTGGAAGCGGTCGCCGTATTCGCGCAGAAGGGGGCGCAGCGTGGTGGCCACGATATCGGCGCAGCTGCCGACCGCTTCGGCGAAGATGACATCGGGTTGAAAGTTGAGGAGACGATCGGCGGCGTCCACCAGATCGGGGAAGCGGCAGCAGAAACATCCGCCGGCTACCTGATCGCAGTCGACGCCCATGGCGGAGGCATAGTGAGTGTCGACCAGGTCGCCGCCCTGGTCGTTGAGGATGGCGGCGGGACGAATTCCACGCTGTTGGAGGAGGCGCGCGGCGGTGAGGATGAGGGTGGTCTTGCCCGCGCCGAGGAATCCGCCGACTACCGCGAGGATGGGCTTGCGATTAGAGTTCATCTGCCAGAACGACGATCTCATCGTAGCAGAAGGTGACAATCACGCCACAGCGCCTCGATTGGTTGAGTTGTTGCACCGCATGCTGTGTCGCCCATCTTATTCAGGCCGTGAATGTGCGGACAGGAGAAATCACCGCAGAGGCGACACATATCCGTTTTCTTGTCGGGAGCTGTAGTTAAAAATCGCACTCGCGGGTCTTTGATATAGACCCGGACTCAGGAACATGGTAGAGGCAATGAAACTCGGCGTGGCTCGCAAGCCACCGGCCGAACTCCTTTTAATCTCTGTTAACCCGCTACCATCGGCAGCACAGGCCGTACGCTTTACCACGCAGACCCATCATGAGGGGCCGGGATGAAGCGGCGCTGGCTGCTTCTAACATATGCACTAACTAACGCCGGCCTATATAGCATGCTTCTGCCTCTCTGGGAAGGTTTCGACGAGCCCTTTCATTTCGGATACGTTCAGTATTTCGCGAACGGAAACGGGTTCCCGGATCCCCGGACCACGGCACTCTCAAAGGAGGTGGGGGCCTCTCTCTTGCTCGCGCCTGCAAGTCTTTCGGTGCAGCGGAACCTTCCGCAAGTTACTTCGTATTCCGAATTCTTCGGATGGCCGGAATCGAAGCGGCTGGGAACACACCGGCGCCTGAGCCAGATCGATCCTGCTCTGCGGTGGCAGCCGTCAAATATCTTGGACTACGAAGCACTCCAGGCTCCGCTCGCGTACGCGATTCTGGCGTTACCCGAACGAGCTCTTGCAGAGATGCCGCTGCCGTTCCGTGTGATGTTGCTCCGGACTATGGCCGGTACACTCGGTGGTCTCTTGCTGTTCTTCGGGACCGAGCGGCTTTTGGGACAGCTCGGTGTTCCCGGCGAGCACAAGGAAATCGCGATTTTCTGCACGTTCTCCTGCCAGATGATATGGGCCACGCTGGGTCATGTGGCGAACGACTGGCTGGCGGTGCCACTCGCACTGTGGCTGCTTATCGCGGTGATCCATTACCAAGATGGCCCCAGTGTACGGCGGGCGCTGCTAGCGTCGGGCGTGTTAGCGATGGGATTGCTGACGAAGGCATACTTCATCGCTTTTGTTCCCCTGCCGATATCGGTTTGTATCCTTCGCCGGAGGTGGCGAGACTTGGGTGTGGCGCTCGTGTTGGTCTTAGCATTGGCCGGCCCTTGGTACATGCGCAATCTAGAACGGTACGGCACCATTTCAGGTATGCAGGAATTGAGACAGGGAACAGATCCGATGCTGGCATTGCAGGCCGTCCACATAGCGCGGGTACCTGTCGCACTCGATTCCTATGCTCGGGGCGCCCTGTGGACCGCAAACAACTCATTTCGATCTTTTTCAATCAAAACGCTTAGAGCTGTTATCGTCACCTGGCTGGCTGCACTGGTTCTTTGGGCTGCGACTCGACACCGGCGCGCCGAATGGATGGTAGTTCTTTTTTCCGGATTGTTTGTCCTCGCGCTGGCTTACAATGCGGCGATCAACTATGTTGCGTCGCATCATGAAAGTGCGAGCCCCGGCGCTTGGTACACGCAAGTGTTGCTAGTACCGCTGCTGTCCCTGGGCCTTCTGGGCACAAGCCGGTCAGGGAAAGCCGGGAGAGTTGTCGCCCTTTTAATGGTGCTGCTGTTTGGATACATCCTGGTCGCAACATATTGGGTAAAGCTAATGCCGCTCTATGGCGGATTTGAGGGCCGCACTTCTCTCACTTCAGTGACAATCCTGTACCGGCAGCGGCTTTCGAGGCTGATGGCTGGATTAAGCGAGATCTGCCTCGTGCCGGCAGCGGCCATTCTTTGTATGGCAAGCCTCGTCGCTATTTTGGCAGTGAGTCAAGAGGTTATTTCGATCAGGCGGCTCTTCGTGGGGCAGACTTCCGCGCGGCAAAGCCCCGCCTGTAGGCAGGACTCTGAACGCCTTGCTGACGTTAGCCGGCGCCTTTTTCGTGCGCCGCTGTAGTTGAAAGCGACGCATAATGGTCTTTGTATCGGGCGGTGTCTGACGGCAAGGAATCACCGAATCGGTCCTGCTTTCCCGGACTTATAGATCGCGCAAGAATAACTGCGCAGCGATCGACGTGGCGCAGACTCTCTCAGTCTGCAGCGCCGAGACTCGTCTCGGCGTTCCGAAAGGCCTCCACCAAGAGGGTCGAGACGAGTCTCGACCCGGCAGGCAAGAGTGCCTGCGCCACGTCGCTATTGCAGACAATGTGAAGTTATTCTTGCGCGCTTCGTTACAGATACGTGTTCGCCGGCCTCAGTCTTCAGTAGGAGTCATACCGCCAGTTCTTTGCCTTCCTCGATGGTGGCGTTGGGCGTGGATTTCCTGCCGTTGACGGTAGCGGTGCGGACAGCGAGCGTGCCATGGTCGACGTGCAGGACGGCGCCGGCCGCGGTCACGCGAAATGTGCCCCATCCGGTGGCCGTGCTCCAGAAACAGCGGAACCCGGGGGCGGCGTGAATGGTGACTGCCTGATCGCCACCGCGATAGCGAAAGCCGCTGGCCGCGAGCAGCGTGCTCCAGCTCGACATGGCGCGCGCGTAATGATGGCCGCATTCCGGCTCGTTCCACGGATTGCGGCGCTCGCCATCGTAGCGGGCGCGCACGTTGTGGACGGCCTCCACGCCTTCGCGCGTCATTCCCGCGAAGAGGAGTTGCGCGGCGGCCAGATACTCCAGGCCGGTCCACGATTCGGCGTAATAGGGGAAGGGCACGTGCGGGCGCTCGGCCTTGGCGTAATCGCAGACCATCAGCGCCGGCTCGCCGTTTACCACGTAGGTGCGCTGCAGGCTGACGTGGCCTTCGAGGGTGCGCTTGTAGTTGTAGCGCCAGATGGATTCCAGCGTCTTGCGGATGTTGGCGGTGGAAAGCAGCGGTCCGAGGCCGGCGACGTCGGCGAGATATTGGCCGATCAGCTGATCGAGCAGGCATCCGCCGCCCACCTGATACTCGGGGTTCTCGGTATTGGCCGACCCCATATCGCTGGTCAAGTGCGGCGCGATTTTGTCTTTCGGCAGGCCCTGGATCTTCTGAATGTAGAACTCGCCGTTAAACAGGTTGGCGTCGATCCACTGGCTGCCGCGATCGAACAGCGCGCGATATTCCGCGGCGCTGGCGTTATCGCCCACGGCGCGCGCCATCTCTTCGCCGGCGCGCAGGGCGCCCAGGTAGAAGATGCCGCATTGCGGATTCGGCCCGTAGAACTCCACGTCGTACGTGTTGTGCTGCACGCCTTCGAGCACCCCGTCCTTATTGGCGTCCCACCCGCCGGGGATCCAGGCGAACTCGATGGCCTTCTTAATGTGCGGCCACATGCCGCGGAGCCATGCTATGTCGCCGGAGAGCTGCCAATCGAGATAGGCGTGCATGATCTGGCCCATCTGGCCATCGGCCGCCGCGTAGTAGAAGCTCTCGCCGTTGTGCGGAAGGCGCTCGCGAAAACGAATGCCGCCGTTGGAATCCATCTGGTAACCGAAGGCCGAGCCGCGCAGCGAGCGGGCGAAGCTGGGGAAGATGTGAGCGGAGGCGGTCTCGTAGTTCCAGACGTGCGCGCAGCTTCCGTAGCAGCAGCCGGAATGATCGTCGGCGCCTTCGAAGGCGTGAAATTCGCCGTCGGCGGTGCGGAAGCAAACTTGCGTCACGAGCGTGGAAAGGTTGGCGCCGGCGGCGTCTTTGATGGCGCCGGGAATGGTGGACTCACGCAGCGCCGCCGCGAACCGGCGGGTCTTCGGTTCGAGCGCGGGCAACTGTGCGGCGGCATATTGGGCGGCCGCCCAGGCGTCGGGAAATCGCGTGGTGTAGTGATTGCCGATGAGGACATCTTCATCGCCGGGCGCGGAGCTCCATCCGCAGCGGCGCGGCGTGCGATTGGGAAAGTGCCATGCGAGCAGGAAGGTGAAATCGGCGTGCGCACCGGGGGCGATGGTGCGGCCGATCGAAAGGGCGCCCACCGGACCGGGATCTTTCGATTCCGGCCCGAGTTCGCCATCGGCGGAGAAATCGTCCCAGAAGAACATGGGCGAATTCCACCAACGGCTGCGCTCCCACCCACGCAGATAGGTCAGTTTGGCGCTGGCGGAATCGAGGGCGGCGAGCACGAAGCTGCCCTTGAGCGCGTCGTTAGCAGGCAGCTCCGGATTGCTCATGTACAGGCCCGCAAGCTGGCCGGACGACCGGTATTCGTTGACGCGCGCGTCCTTGTTGCCAGGGTGTCCGGTGGGGTTCTCGATGGACCAGGCGATGGAGACTTTGGCGGGCGCGGCGCCGGGATTGGTGACGCGGTAGCGCAGCAGGGCGACGGGCAGCCCGGACTCATCGGGCTCATGGGGGATGAAGGGCGAGAAGGCTTCGAGCGAGACTTTCACGGGGAGGGTGCTATCGGCGAACTCCACGCGGGCGAGCGGGAATTCGCCGGTGAAGGTGGCCGAGGCGAGGCGCGTGAGCCCTGGGGCGTTGTTAGAGCCCAGGCCGCTCGAGCCAGTGAACGGCGGCTGCAGACGCGATTCCAGTACGCGCGCAATCGGCTTGCGATTGCCGGACTGCACCCAGATGGAGGGGAAAGCGTACGAGGGTCCATTGCCTTTGTCGGGCCGATTGAAAATTTCCCAATCGCGGAGCTGGCCGCGTCCGCCGAGGCTGATGGAGCCGGCGCACACGCCGCCCAGTGGAAAGCCGATGGCGGTGAGGTGTCGTCCGGTGAAGGTGCGCGGGTAGGCGATCTCGGAGGCGGCGGTCGAGGGCGGCGCGGGGGCAGGCGGCGTTTGCGCGGCGACGGGGGCGGCGGCACTGGCGAGCGTCACTTGCTTGAGAAAGGTGCGGCGCTTGGTGGGCATCAGCTATAGAGTAGCGCCGGGGCGACAGGGAAGGGCGGGATGTTGAAGTGGCGTGAAAGAGAGACAGCCACGAGCGAACCAGCTCCGATGGAGAAGGAGCTACGATTGGCAGGTTCTGCGATCATTAATTTGAACAAAGATGGCACGCGTATTTATTACAGGATCTTCGGATGGACTGGGCCGCATGGCGGCTCAATTGCTCCTTGAGCAGGGACACAGGGTCGTCCTCCATGCGCGAAATGAGCAGCGTGCTGCAGACGCGCTGGCCGCCGTGCCGGGGGCGGAAGCAGTGGTCATCGGCGACCTTTCCAGCATCGCGCAGACACGCGGGGTGGCGGAACAGGTAAATGCACTTGGAGCTTTCGACGCGGTGATTCACAATGCCGGGGTGGGATATCGCGAGCCGCGCCGCATTGAGACGGAAGACGGGCTCTCGCATGTGTTCGCCGTGAATACGCTGGCGCCGTACATTCTGACGGCACTGATCAGGCGGCCGAGGCGACTGGTCTATTTGAGTTCGGGCCTGCACCGGGACGGCGATCCGACGCTTCAGGATCTGTCGTGGAAAGCGCGGCCATGGAACGGACAGCAGGCATACTCCGATACCAAGCTGCACGACGCGCTTCTGGCTTTTGCGATGGCGCGGCACTGGCCCGCTGTGCTGTCGAACGCGGTCGGGCCGGGATGGGTGAAGACGAAGATGGGCGGTCCGGAGGCGCCGGACGATCTGGACGCCGGGCATCGCACGCAGGTCTGGTTAGCGGCTAGCGACGACCCGGAAGCGACAGTCAGTGGCGAGTATTTCTATCATCTGAAGCTGCGCGCTCCGGTGCCGGCAACTCGCGATTTGGAACGGCAGGAGGAGCTACTGGGTATCTGCAGGAACTTGTCGGGTGTCGACGTTCTGGCGATGGATTAGAATGATGCGATGAAACTTGGCATTCCCCTATCCGCGCTCGCGCTTACCATTTTGGGCAGCGCCCTCGCGCAGACCCCGGCAGAATTGATGAATGAACCCGCTGTGCGGGCCGCTTTCGAAGCCATCAAGCGCAATGAGCCTGCGGTCATCCAGCAACAAATCAAGATTTGCGAGATCCCCGCGCCGCCGTTCAAAGAGGAAGTGCGCGGACAGGAGCTGGAGCGGTTGTTCGAGGGACTCGGTCTGCGCGACGTTCGCATCGATCGCGCGGGCAATGTCATCGGCGTGCGCCCGGGGAAGGCCGCGCGTCCGAATCTGGTTTTTGCGGCGCATCTGGATACGGTATTTCCCGAGGGCACCGATGTGAAGGTGAAGATAGACGGCGACGTCTTGAAGGCGCCGGGAATCGGCGACGATTGCCGCGGACTGGCGCTGATGTTGGGCGTGATTCGGGCGCTCAATGAGGCGCACGTGGAGACTCCGGGCACTATCACGTTCGTCGCCGATGTGGGCGAGGAAGGGCTGGGCGATTTGCGCGGTATGAAGGAACTTTTCGGGGCCACGATCAAGGGGCAGATCGACAAATTCTTTTCGGTGGATGGGCTGGGGTTTTCGATCGACAATATCGGCGTGGGAAGCAATCGCTATCGCGTGACGTTCAAGGGACCGGGCGGGCACAGTTATGGCGCGTTCGGCATGGCTGACCCGATCCAGGCGATGGGGCGCGCGATCGCGAAAATTGACGCTATCGAAGTGCCCACCACGCCCAAGACCACGTTCAATGTGGGACGCGTGGGAGGAGGCACGTCGGTAAATGCGATTCCGTTCGAGTGTTGGATGGAGGTGGACATGCGCTCGGCCGACGCGGCATCGTTGAAGGCCGTGGACGATCGGTTCAAAGCGGCGCTGCAACAGGCGGTCGAGGAGGAGAACAAGCGCTGGAACAATCGCGGCCCGGTTTCGGTTTCGGCCGAACTGGTGGGATTGCGGCCGGGTGGACACACCGCCGACAGCGACCCAATTGTGCAGACGGCGCTGGCGGTCTCGCAGGCGATGGGATTCGAGGGGTCGCTGCACGAAGGCTCGACGGACGCCAATGTGCCGATGAATCTGGGCATTCCGGCGATTACGATCGGCGGCGGCGGATCGGGCTCGGGCGCGCACTCGCTCGGGGAGACGTTCACTACCAAGGACTCGTGGCAGGGCACCCAGCGGGCTCTACTGCTGGCGGTGGCGCTGGCGCGTTAGACGGCGATGACGCACCAACAACAAATTTCCTTCACCACAAAGGGGCACGGCGACATGCACGACCTCACCGCGCAGGTGGCCGCCGTGGTGGACGCATCCGGGATCCAGGCAGGCGTGGTCAACGTCTTCAATGTCGGGAGCACCGCCGCGGTAGGCGCCATCGAATTCGAGCCGGGGCTGGCGCATGATTTGCCGGCGATTTTGGACACGCTCATACCTCCGAGCCGCGATTACGGACACGAGCAGGCATGGCACGACGGCAACGGGCACTCCCATCTGCAGGCCACCGTCTTAGGGCCATCGCTGACCGCGCCGATTGTCGACGGCAAGCTGTTACTCGGTACGTGGCAGCAGATCTTTCACCTGGAGTGCGACGTCCGCGGCCGCCGGCGCACGATCATCGTGACGGCTACCGGGGATTGAGGGGCAAATGCGATGTGGCGCAGACTTCTTCAGTCTGCACGGTAGAGACTCAGACCTTCTGAGGTCGTTCACAATTTCGAGGGCGGCGAGAGGAATCAGTCTGAGCCAACTTCGCAAAAGGCAAATTAGCCACCGGTGAACACCGATGAACGCAGATAAGAAAGCGCTTGGTTTTATCGGTGTTTATCGGTGTTCATCCGTGGCCCATAATGTTTGCCTCGACCCGAAGGAGAGCTAACCCCGATTCCACGGCGTCAGGAGTTCGGAGACTCTCCAGAAACCCCGTCGTCTCCGGCTGAAGCGGAATCCGCTGGCTGACGCGCGCGGCTCGGAAACGCAATCCGCGGTCCCGATAAAGGACTCGGTTTCTGTCGCCAGGCAAGAGTGCCTGCGCAACATCTATTGCCCCGTGGCCGTGGAAGGCGCGATCGTCGCCGGACTGCCCGTCGACTTCAACTCGCGCTCGCGATCCAGCACCGATACGCCTTTGGTCATCCAAGCTTCCGCGGGCGCGCCTTTCAGGTAATGGTCGAACCACGCGTTAATGCGGCGGTGGTAATCGATCTGGTTGGCCTTCTGCGCCACGGAGTGGTTCTCGCCTTCGTAGACCAGCATCAGGCACGGCTTACCGGCGCGGCGCGCGGCGTTGTAAAACTCGATGTCCTGGTGCCAATCGGATGCGCCGTCGTGGTCTCCCACCTCCATGAGAAGCGGCGCAGCGAGTTTATTGGCGACGAAGGTGGCGGAGTTGCGAATGTATGCCGTCGGATCTTCGTAGAGCGGCACCTGCATGCGCTCCTGGCTCACCTCGACGTGATTGGTCTCGGGCGCGCCGCTGTTCCAGTAGATCTCGCCGACACTGGAACTGAGATTGGTGAGCGCGCCGCCCACCGCGCCGGCCGCGAACAGATCGCTGTGGGTCACGATGAACGTGGTCTCGTATCCGCCCCAGGAATGTCCCGTGAGACCGACGTGTTTGGCGTCGATCATGCCGCTTTCCAGCACCTTTTTCACGCCGGAAGTCACACAGTCGAGCGCCGAAATGCCGGGCTCGCGCGGCTTGAATACAATGTCCGGACGGAAAACGAAGTACCCGTGCTGCGTCCATACCGTGGCGTTGTAAGTGGCCCGTTCGGAGGGCGCGGTCCAGTTATGGAGCTGGTTACTCTCGATCTCGTAAATCTGCACGATCATGGGGTACTGCTTCCCCTTTTCGTAAGTCGCGGGATAGTAGAGCGCGCCTTGCAGGCGGTCGCCGTGCGAGTTCTTGTATTCGACCAGCTCGGCCTTGCCCCAGGCGTATTGTGAGGCAAATGGGTTCGTTTCGCTGATTTTCCGCGCGGCTTTCAAGTCGCTGCCGGCGAAGAAGTTGGGCGATTCGTCCCACGCTCCGGCCTGGTACGTGAAGACGTCCGCGTCCTTAGCTTTTTCGAGGCCGCGGACGCTCTTGTCTTCGTAAACAACCCGATCGACTTTGCCGGCTTGCAGTACGGCATAGCCGGTTTTCTTGCTCCAGCGGCCCTCCATACTGAGGTAGACCGGCTTATCGAGATCGATCGCTTCGTTATTGGCCCCGCCGCCACGGCCGCCGCGTCCGCCGCCGCCCGCCGGGGAAAGCCGCACGTAGCGGTAGCGGATCTCTTCGGCGGCGCCATCGGTGAGGCGCTTCGCCTTTGCGGAACCGTCGGGCGCGACCTCCCAGAGGTCATTGGTGTCGTAGACAATCACGCTGCGATCGGCCTTCGTCCAGCCGGCTACTCCGTAAGCAGGCTTCTGACTTACCGGATAGTCGTTTTCCCTGTTAGTCAGTGCGATCTTGGAGTCTTTCGTGAGGTTGCGGCTGGTGCCGGAATCGAGATCGTAGACCCAGAAATCGCCTTCGCGGAAATTCATGGCGTAACGGCCGCCGGGGCTGAACTCGACAGGCGGAATCAGATGCTTGGCGACCTCCGTGCGCGCGCCGGAGTCGAGATCGATCTTATACACGTCGACGAAATTGCGGCCGAACATGGCGTCGTTCTGGTATGGGACGCCGTCGAGCGCGAGGGCACGCGAGCCGGTGCGCGGCAGACGGACGTCTTCCTTCAGATTGTCGGAAAGTTGCACCAGCTTGCCCGTCGAGAGGTGCCACGCAGCGGGCGCATTGCGGTCGCGATCGCGCGCCGCCGTCAGTTTCTGCTCACTGATGACGTTGACGTCCTGCCAGTGCCACACCTCCACCGTTGCGGGGTCGTCGTCGGACTTCTTGACTTCGATCTTGGTTGGCCAGGGCGCCACGCCCAGGTAAACGGTGGAGCCGTCTTCGGACCATTGCGGCGCGCGCGTGGAGACAATGCGCTGCGGCGCATCCACTTTCGTGGTGAGCTTATCGCCCAGGTTCTTCCACGCCAGCGCGAGGTAGCTTTCGCCCTCGTAGCCCTCGTTCTTCACGGAACGGAGCGCCGCCAGATCGCTCGATTCCTTGCGCCAGGTGAGCGCGGTGAAGAGCGCGGGCCCGTTATCGAGAGCGCGTAACGAGCCGGCGCGCGGATCGAACACCTGGATGGCGTTGCCAGTGCGGCCGTCCACCCCGATGGCCATCGCGAGGTTCGAGCCTTTGTCCTGCCAGGAGTAATTCGTGACGTTGCCGAACGTTGTGTCGACGCCCGTAGCGAGATTGCGCACCAGCATCACCGAGCCTGTGGGATCGCGCTCTGCTTCGGTGTCGCCACTAGCGCCGCCGCGCCCTCCGCGGCCGGCTCGTCCGCCCGCGGCAGCAGCATTCCCCGCCGGCTCGGCCGGCGGGGGCGCGTACTTGCGAAACGTTAGGTACGGACCGTCGCCCGCGAAGGCAAACGACTGCACATCGTCCACTGTCGTCGCCGCGCCGGCCGCAAGCTCTATCGTCGTCAGCTTTGTCTGGATGGGCTTGTGCGCTTTGCGCAGCTTGTCCTGTTCGGCCTCGGAGACGGTGGCGGAGCAGGCCAGCCAGCGGGAGTCGGAGGAGAACGCGGCGGCGGAACAAAACGCCACCACCTGCGTCTTCCCGCCGGCCACCGGCGCGATGCGCAATTCGCCATCCCCGGAAGTGCGGCGGATCTCGTAAGCCAGCCACTTTCCGTCGGGCGACAGGCTGCCGGCGCCGAGGGTTTCCCACTTGCCGTAGTCCGCCGGAAGCAGAGTCGGCTTGGTTTGTGCGAGCGCGGCGGCCCCGAGGGCAAGCAGTGCAAACGTGCGATGCATCATGGGAGACGATTTTAGCGCATCAAAAGAATCATTCACCACAGTGCCACGGAGACACGGAGAAAAAGGAAGGAAAAGCAAGATCCGAGTTCACGGAGGTGACGGAGGCCACGGAGGCGCAGCGTTCTCGAGTTTCAGCGCCGCGACCAAAAAGATCTTCACCACAGAGTCACGGAGACATGGAGAATAAAGAAAGGCAAAAGCAAAGCTTGAGCTCACGGAGGAGGCGGAGGCCACGGAGGCTTAAGGTCCGAAGCCTCAGCGTGGGCGCGGCGCGCGAAAGCAATTAAGCGACCCTATCGTGTTAGTCTGGACTACTTATGAAGGCCGCTGCCGTATTCTTATTCCTTCCGCTGGCCGTCTGCCTGGCGCAGGCTCCGACTCCCGAATCGGTGCTGGGGCACAAGCCGGGCGACGATTTCTACCTCGCCTCCTACGACGACTCGCTGGGATATTTTCAGAAGCTCGCCAAGGCCACCGATAAACTCAAACTCGTCCAGGTGGGCAAGACGACGGAGGGACGCGACTGGTATATCGCCATCATCTCGTCGGCGAAAAATCTGGCCGACCTCGATAAATATAAGGACACCGCCAAGCGGCTGGCGTTGGTCAAAGGCCTTACCGACGAACAGGCGCATGCGCTGGCTCACAACGGCAAGGTAATTGTCCACATCGATGGCGGCCTGCATGCCACAGAGGTGGCGCCCGCGCAGATGACCATCCAGCTTGCATACAACCTGGTGACTGCTACCGATGCCGACACCACCGCGATTCTCGACAACGTCATCCTGCTGCTGTGGTTCTCCATCAATCCGGACGGCCAGAACATGGTGGCCAAATGGTACAAGTCGAACCTGGGAACGCCGTACGAGGTGAGCGGCCTGCCGGGTCTGTTCCAGGAATACATCGGGCACGACAATAACCGCGACGGGTACATGAACAACATGATCGAGTCGCAAGTGATTACGCGTACGGAGCTCGAATATTACCCCGAAGTGAATTACAACCACCACCAGACCGCGCCCTTCCCGGCACGCATTTGGATTCCGCCGTTTGGCGACCCGGTGTCGCTCAATCCGCACCCGCTGATGTACCGATGGGTGAACGTCTTCGGCACGGCGATGGCAGCGTACCTGGATGAGCACGATATGCCAGGGGCGATGCATCGCGGCCGGTTCGACGATTGGTATCCCGGCTTCGTCGACCACGTGAACAATTTCCGCAACACGGTTTCGTTCCTCACCGAGACGGCTCTCTACGAATACGCTACGCCTCATTTCTACACGACCAATGATTTTCCGGCGCAGAGTCAGGACCTGCACACGCAGGTGTTCTACTCGAGCCCGTGGAAGGGCGGGTGGTGGCGGCTCGCCGACGCTGTGCGGTACACGCTGGGCGCGTCGATGGCCGTGCTCGATACCGCGGCCAAGAATCGCGAGGAGCTGCTCTACGGCCGCTACCGCGCCGGACGTGACGTGATCGCGCACTTCACCGCCGATCCGCCGTACGCCTACATCGTTCCGCGCGAGCAGCGGGACACGCCGACCGCGGCGACGCTGGTCGAGAAGCTGCTGATCGACGGCATCGAGGTCCATCAGGCAACGCACGAGTTCACGGCCAACGGGTCGAATTATAAGGAAGGCGATTGGGTGGTGCTGATGGATCAGCCGTTCGCCGCGTTGGTCAAAGAACTTTTCGACATCCAGAAGTACCCCAACTTGCCGGGGATGCCGCAACCCACAACCGGGGCTGTGGCGGCTGCCGGAGGGCGGGGAGGAGGAGGAGGTGGTGGCCGTGGCGGTGCGGCCGGGGCGGCTCCAGCGGCCGCGGCTCCTGCGCCTGCCGCACCGGCACCAGCGGCGGCGGGCGGTGGCCGTGGAGGTGGAGCAACGCCGGCCGCGGGCGCGCCGTCCCAGCCCACGCAGACGCCGTACGACGTGACGGGCTGGACGCTGCCGATTCAAATGGGCGTCGAGGTGGTCGCGGTAACCCAGCCGGTGAGCGATGCCACGCGGAAGACGCTGCAAAAGATCGATCGCGTTGAGCCAATCGCCGGAAAAGTGGAAGGCTCGGGCCCGGTGTTCGCGTTTTCGCATGCGAGCAACGCGGCGCTGCGCGCGGTGAATGAGATTCTCGCGGCCGGTGGAACGGTGAGCTTCGGTAAGTCCGACGGCACGGTCTACGTCACTAACGCGGCGGCCATCTTGAAGCAGACCGGCGTGGACGCGAAGTCGGTGAGTGAAGCGCCGGAGGCGTGGCCGGTGAAGAAGCCGCGCATCGGCATCTATCAGCCGTGGAGCGGCAATACCGACGAGGGGTGGACGCGCTGGATCCTGGAGCAGTTCCACTTCCCCTTCACCGTGCTGCACAATCCCGATATTCGCGACGGGCATCTGCACGAACAGTTCGACACCATCGTGTTCGCGGAAATGAATGCCCGCCAGATCATGGACGGCGCCCGCGCCGGCACGGTGCCGGGGCAGTACGCGGGCGGCATCGGCGATGAGGGCGCGCAGGCACTGCGCGATTTCGTCAATGCCGGCGGCACTTTGGTGACCATGGGCAATTCCGCCACCTTCGCCATCGAGCAGTTCAATTTGCCGATCGCCAATGCGCTTGCCGGTTTATCGCAGAGCCAGTTCTTCTGCTCGGGCTCGCTGCTGCGCGTCGAGATTCCCGATGCGAAGCACCCCGTAGTCGCCGGACTTCCCGCGATGCCGGCGGTGATGTTCGAACGCAATCAGGCATTCGACACGCGCCAAGGCTTTCGCGGCCGGGTGCTGGCGAGCTACGTCAAGGACCGCAATCCGCTGGTGAGCGGGTATCTTTTGGGCGCCGAACAGATCGAGGGGAAAGCGGCGGCGATCGATGCCTTCTACGGTACGGGGCACATCGTCATCCTGGGCTTCCGTCCGCAATGGCGAGGGCAGTCGCATGGAACTTACAAGTTCCTGTTCAACGCTCTCTATTACAATCCGTCGATGGCGCCGGAGGGCGGTGGCGGTGGCGGGGGCCGTAGCGGCGGACGCGCGGGCGGTGGAAATCCGCAGCAGACCGCGTGGCGGCGCGAGGCGGACTCGGTGAAGACGGAAATTACCCGCCTGGCGGAATTGAATCGCACTTACTTCAGTGCGCGCGGACCGGCCGCGGCGGAGCCGGGAAAGCAGCTGGAAGCGGCTCTCGACGCGTTCCAGCGCGATCGCATTCCGCTGCTCGACGATTTGCGCGCGCAAGTGGAGGATGCCGCAATTGTGCGGGCGGAAGCAACATGGTCGGCGCAATTGGTGCGCCTGGCGATCGATTTGCGCACGAAGGATTTCAGCGCGAGTAAAGTGGAGGATCTGTTGGATCAGTATAAGTTGGCGGTGGTGCCATGAGAAGGGCTCAAAGAATCGCGGGCGAGCTCTGCTCGCCTGGGCAAGCTAAAGCTTACCCCACATCGGTCTTATTGCTAGGGCTATTCGTCACGGCGGCTTTCGCGCAGGTCCCGACCCCGGAATCGGTGCTCGGCCACAAACCTGGCGACGATTTTTATCTGGCGACTTACGAGGACGCCCTCGGGTATTTCAAAAAAGTCGCCGCGTCGTCGAATCGCATCAAGCTGGTCAACGTGGGCAAGACGACGCGCGGCCGCGAATGGTGGATCGCTTTCATTTCCGATCCGGCCAACCTGGCGCAGCTCGACCACTATAAAGATGTCTCGCGGCGGCTGGCGCTTTCGCGCGGGATCACCGACGAGCAGGCGCACGCACTGGCCCGCGAAACTAAGCCAATTATCCACATCGATGGCGGACTGCATGCCACCGAAGTGGCGAATCATCAGCACACCATCCAGCTGGGCTACGACCTGGTGACTTCGGAGAGCGCCGAAGTGAAGGCCATCCGCCAGAATCTCATCGTAGAGCTGTGGTTCTCCATCAATCCCGACGGTCAGACCGCCGTGGCCGAGTGGTATCGCCAGAATGTCGGTACTCCCTACGAAGTGAGCGGCATGCCCGAGTTGTATCAGGAGTATGTGGGGCACGACAACAATCGCGACGGCTACATGTTGAATATGCTCGAATCGCGGGTGGTGACCAAGGCGACGCTCGATACCCAGCCGCTGGTGTTCTATACGCAGCATCAATCGGCGCCCTTCCCCGGGCGCATTTATCTGCCGCCGTTTGCCGACCCGATTTCGGCCAACATGCACCCGTTGATGGTCCGCTGGCTCAACCTCATCGGCATGACGATCGCGGAGTATCTCGACGATCATGGGCTGCCGGGCTCGATGCACCAGGAGACTTTCGACGTCTGGTATCCCGGATATCTCGATAACATCGGGAACTTCCGCCATACCATCTCATTCTTTACAGAGACGGCGCTCTACCAATACGCCACGCCACATTTCTACACGGTGGACGAATTTCCGGCGGCGCGGCAGGGGCTAGGCGAGGAGATGCTGTATTCGAGCCCGTGGAAGGGCGGATGGTGGCGGCTTGCGGACGCGTGCCGCTATATGTACGAAGCCGACATGGCGGTACTCAACTTATCGACTAAGTATCGCGAGCAGATGACTTACAACAAGTATCGCGCGGCGCGCGACACCATCGAGAAATTTCAAAAAGACCCGCCTTACGCCTATCAGATTCCACGCGAACAACACGATGCGCCTACGGCCGCGCTGCTGATGGAGAAACTGATGCTGCACGGCATCGAGATCCATCAGGCCGCCAAGCCGGATGCCTGGGTGATCCTCATGGATCAACCTTTCGCCGGGCTCGTCAAGGAGCTGTTCGAGCCGCAAGTTTACCCCGCGCTCTCGCAGCGGCCGTACGATGTTACCGGCTGGACGCTGCCCTATCAGATGGGCGTGGAGGTGCACGCCATGACGACTCCGCTCTCCGCGCAGTTCCGCGATTCGCTGCGGCTGGTCAAAGATACCGACGGCCTCGCCGCGCCTTTCACTCTCGGCGCCAACGCCAGTTTTCGCGCCATCAACCAGATTCTCGCGGCCAAGGGCAAGGTGATGGCCGCCGGAGACGATATCGCCGCCTCCGACATCGACAAGGGCAAACTCGAAGCAATCTTAAAGGAGAATCGCTTGCGCGCGGGCGGCGCCGCGAAAGAGGGCGCGAAGCCGATGAAGCCGCTGCGTATCGGCCTCTACCGGCCGTGGAGCGCGAGTATCGACGAAGGCTGGACGCGCTGGATCCTGGAACAGTATCAATTTCCGTACACCAATATCTACAACGACGGTATTCGCGCCGGCCATTTGCGCGAGCACTACGACACGATTGTGTTGCCGGACATGGGCGGCCAGCAAATCATGAATGGCCGCCGTCCGGGCACCGTTCCCGAGCGCTATGCCGGCGGAATCGGCGAAGAAGGCGCGCAGGAGTTGCGCGATTTCGTCAGTGACGGCGGCACGCTGGTCACATTCAACAATGCGTCGCTATTCGCCGTGGAGCAACTCAAGCTCCCGGTGACGAACGCGCTGGCCGGCGTTCCCGCGGCACAGTTCTCCTGCTCGGGCTGCCTGGTGAATGTGCACATCGAAGACGCGAAGAATCGCATGACGGCCGGTCTGCTGCCGGATACCATCGTGATGTTCGAAGGCGGTCCGGCATTCGACACGAAGAGCGACTTCAAAGGCACGGTGCTGGCGCGCTATCCCAAGGAACGGTCGCCCCTGGCCAGCGGATATCTCATCGGGCCCGAGCAACTGGAGGGGAAGGCGGCCGCGCTGGATGTCGAGTTCGGCAAAGGCCACGTGATTCTGCTGGGATTCAAGCCGCAGTGGCGCGGACAATCGCACGCCGCTTATAAGTTCTTCATGAACGCGTTCTACGGGGAGTAATTTGCGCGCGCTGCATGGGGAATGATTGTTCACCAGGGACGCTGAGACGCTGAGAAAAAGCAAAAGTCAACATCAAAACCGCGAGAGCGCTGAGGTGGCAGAGGGCGCAGAGGCCTAAAAGGCTCCGGGGGCTCAGTGTCCTGGCGGCTTCGGCTATTTCGCGGGGTGCGAATCGGGCTTGCCGTCCCACGATAGATAGAACGTGCACCGCGTCTTCGACGTGCGATAGGCGTTGGACCTCGCGCGCGGGCAGGAAGGCGTATCCGCCCGCATCGATGAGAGCGTCGCCGCGGCGCCACTGGCCGTTCTGACAGGCCTCGGAGGGTTCGCTCCAGTTCAGGATCAACTCGCATTGGCCATCGGGAACTATGCGCTGCGGCGTGGCGCCGTCAGCGTCGTGTTCCAGGATCCGGAAAGTGCTGAGAAACGCCTGCAGGCCGGGTGGCGGCGCGGGATCTCGCGATACCGAAGCACTCAGGAATGATAGCTCGAATTCTGCGGCTCCCGGTCCCTGGATAGATCACAAAGAAATAGGAGTCATTAACAAATTTGGGATATTAAGATGTGATAATCTGAATTGGAAGATAAAGCCAAACGGACCGAGCGGTTTGCTCTCCTGGTCTCCTTGGTCTCATTGCTCTGTCCGCAGATGGCTTTCCGCCAGAAAGTAGCCGGACGGAGTATGATCCCGATAAATGTGAGCAATACAATTCTATTTGCTTATAGGGCAGGCAGCTTTCAGGAATTCCTTGCGGCCTTACTGACCGGGTCCGGGTACAGCCTGATTACCGCAATCGACGGGGCAGACGCGCTTCATAAAGCCGGCGCCTTGGACGGCGCGATTCACTTGCTCCTGGCGGGAGTTGAACTGCCGGGAATGACCGGCATGGAACTGGCGATTCAGTTCAACCGGCAAAGACCCGCTACGAAAATCCTGCTGATCTCGGGGCTCGATTCCGGAATCCTGACATTGCACAAGGATTGGCGGTTTCTGCCCAAGGCGTTCGTGGCCAACCTGCTACAGGGCAGAATTCAGGACTTACTCAATGACCGGGAGACGCCAATCGAACACACGCCCCTCTTTGCAGGCATGGGCCAAACGGTCTCCGCGGGGGCGCACTCCGAGAAGACCATTCTCTTGGCGGAAGGTAAGGGCCTTCGGCAATCGGCTGCTGTCTCGCTCGAAACCGCCGGCTGGCATCTCATCGTGGCCGGAACCGGCGCTGAGGCGCTACAAAAAGCCGGCGAGTTTGCAGGCATGATTCATCTGCTCGTGGCAAACCTCGATCTTGCCGATATGACGGGAATCGAATTAGCGAAGCGGCTGAATGAGGGGCGGCCCGACACGAGAATCCTCTTGGTTTCTAGTGTGGAGTCAGGCATGCTCACTCTAGGTCATGGATGGGATTTCTTACCGGCCCCATTTGAAACCGATATGTTTCTTGATAAGGTACTAGATCTACTAGAAGACTCAGGACAATTGACGTCGAAACATCGGCAAGCCGTATATTCCAACATTGAGTCTGGAAAACTTACCAACCGGGAAGTAGAGATCCTCAAGCTGATTGCCAGCGGAAACAGTACGAAACAGGCCGCCGCCCTCCTGGGAATCGCCTTCAAAACGGTCGTCGGACATCGCTCCAGTCTGATGAAAAAACTGGACATCCACGATACGACGGCATTGGTTCGTTACGCCATTCGCGAGGGATTCATCGACTCGTAACCGCGCCGCTGAAGCTAGGCGATCTCCAAAGGCGGGCACCCAGTTAAAATCGGAAAAACCTACAGGGCAAAGACCCTGGTTGACACGCTGGATATTTCTTGGAAAACTTACGAATAACGATACAATTCAAGTAATAATCCGGGTAGATAGTGACACTATTTTATTCCCGATAAGCGTGGCCCTCGGAAGGACAGTGGGCGGCTGAGAAACGGGGGCGGCGTCCCCCACTATGAACAAGCATCTGTAGGAGGGGTTCCACAGTGAAAACGATACTTGTCCTGGAAGACGAACCGTCCCTGATGAAGCTTCTGCGGCATACGCTGAGAGACTACCGCCTGATAGAAGCCACCACAGCGGAAGAAGCTCTACTGCTTTTCATCGATCATGATTACCTGATCGACCTTCTGGTTGCCGACCTGACGTTGCCCACCAAGTCCGGAGCCCAGGTGGCGCTCCATCTCCGCTCCAAGATCCCGGACCTGCCGGTGATTTTGACATCCGGCTATCCAGTCGGCAATTGGAGGGAACGGGACTCCGCCGACCTGCGGAGGCTCGGCGACAAGCCGGTGGCAGTCCTTCAGAAACCTTTCCCGGGCCATCAACTATTGGATGTGATTTGCGACCTCACTGGATGGTCGCGGGAGTGGAAAGCGAGAATCGCGTGAACCAGAAAGGAACTGACGATTTCATGGATCTAGCCGGAATCATTTCGGAACTGCGCTGTATGGAGGAACGAATCACAGGCATCATCCTCGTTCTGGAGGCGTCTCAGGCCGGCGCCAGTGAACTCGAGACAAGTTCACACTCCTTCGCCGCAATCCAGCATCAACGGGCACAAACTTCGGCAGCGCCCGCGCCTGGAATCCGCAATAAGTCCCGCTGCCGCCGGGTGCGCCAATGAATGAATCCCTCGGAAGTACCCTCGACACCTCGGAAGGCACGATCCTGTCCGTCAGCTCCAAGCAAGACGACCACGCCAGTCTGGAGCGCATTTTTCAAGGATGCGGCTGGGACCTGCTCAAAAACGATACGCTCGCGTCATCGTTCTCCGCCTTGCAGGACACGACCGTTTCAACCGTGATTTGCGAGGACAATCTGTTTCCAGGGACGTGGCGAGAGATGTTGACGCATATTTTGCGGCTGGACGATCCGCCGCTCCTGATCGTGACCGCCCGGCTGGCAGACGAACGGTTGTGGGCCGAAGCCTTAAACCTGGGGGCCCAAGACGTGCTGGCCACGCCCTTCGACGCAACGGAAGTAATCCGCATTGTGGGGATCGCCCAGCAACGTTGGCGGAACGCGCGGGGACTGCGCGCCAGCAGGGGCAGAACGACGATGGCTGTCGGAGCGAGTAAGTGAGGGCGATAGGCGGCGGAAGCGCCCGAGACTCGAACTCTTGAAGACATTCGGCCCCGCTCGATCGAGAAAAGCGCTTTCTCTGATGCGCCTATTGGCCGCCCCGCTCGCCGGCCGTATGAGTGCGGTTGCCGGCGACGGCGGCTCGATCAGCCGCGTGGGCGCCATCGCATAGGCCGACACCAGGCTTGGATTTCCGTCCTTATCGATGGCGCGCACGCCCACGACGATGTCGTCGATGGAGGTATCGGGTATGGTGTACTCGGTGACGTTACCGACGTAAATTTCGCGTTGCCAGAGCGGCGCCGTGGTATCGCGAATCAGGAGTGAGTAGCCGGCGATATCGGGCTCGGGACTCGGCATCGCCCAGCGAGCGACGGCATCGTAGCCTTTGCCGCGACTGAGTCCCGGTCCCGGCGGGCCGCCACGTCCTCCCCGGCCGCCGGCCGGATCGCCTGCCGCCGCAGTGTCTGCTCCGCTGCCGCTCTCCGCAGCGCGTCCGGCGCCGCGGCCACCCGCTGGACGAGGCACGGAAACGGCCGGCGGCTTCGGCGCGAGCGCCAGCGTCGCCAGCACGGCCGCGTTCATCTTCGCTACCCGCGTGGTGTAGGGCACCGACGCGTTGGCGAAAGTGTCGGTGGCGGTGTGCTGATTGGCGTAATTCTCGCTCGGGGTAGTGAGGCGGATGGCCGCGAAGCCTTGCGCGACAAACGAGGTGCGATCGCCGCCGCGGCCGAAGCGATCGTGCCGGAAGATCAGTCGACGGTCATACCGGGCATGTAGCGCTCTAGTGAGTTTATCATTTGCGCATCGCTGTCAAAACATGCGTTACCATTACCGTTTTAGGGAGGCCACCATCACGTTCATGGCGGTTAGAGACTGAAGGTCACGTTCTGGGGTGCGGCCGGCGGCGTTACCGGCTCGATGCACCTGGTGGAATCGGGCGGCAGGCGCTACCTGCTGGATTGCGGCCTCAATCAGGGACGGCGCAAAGACGCCGACCGCAAGAATCGCGAACTGCCATTTCCCGGTTCCTCCATCGACGCGGCGGTGCTTTCGCACGCCCACCTCGACCACAGCGGCAATCTGCCCACGCTGGTGAAGAACGGCTTCTCGGGGCCGATTTACTCCACCCCGGCGACCATCGATCTGTGCGGCTGGATGCTGCGCGACACCGCCCACATCCAGGAAAAGGACGCCGAATTCCTGAACAAGCGCCACGAGCATCGAAAATCGCACGGGCTGGCGGATGGCCACGTAGTGCCGCTCTACACCATGGCCGATGCCGAGCGGACGCTGCCGCTGTTCCAGCCGGTGGGATACCACTCGCCGCAGAACCTGGGACCGGAGCTGATGTACGTGTCCTACGACGCCGGCCATATCCTCGGCTCGTCGTGCGTGGTGGTGCACGAAGGCTCGAACGGCGAGCGTGTGCGGCTGGCTTTTTCGGGCGACGTGGGACGGCCCAACCTGCCGATCATTCGCGATCCTGAAACGATGCCGCCGGCCGAATACCTCATCATGGAGAGCACCTACGGCGGCCGCTTGCATAAGGACGTCAGCCACGTGGTGAACAAACTGCGCGACGTAGTGAACCGGACCGCGGGCCGGGGCGGCCGCATCATCGTTCCCGCCTTTGCGGTGGGGCGGACGCAGCAACTCGTACTGCTCCTCCACCAGTTGGCCAACGCCAAACAAATCCCGAACATTCCGATTTTCGTCGATAGTCCGCTGGCGCTGAACGTCACCCAGGTGCACCGGGACCATGCGGAATGCTTCGACGATGAAGCTCGCGAGTATCTGCGGCATGGCGAAGACCCATTCGGCTTTCAGCGCCTGCAGTATGTGCGGGATGCGGCAGAGTCGAAGAAACTGAACGATCTGCACGGACCCTTTGTGGTGATTTCAGCCTCGGGGATGTGCGAGCAGGGGCGCATTCTGCACCACTTGCGGAACAACATCGAGGACCCGCGCAACACCGTCCTGGTAACCGGATTCATGGCGCAGGACACGCTCGGCCGGAAGCTGGTGGAGAAGTGGCACGAGGTCCCGATCTTCGGCGAGCCCATGCGGGTGCGGGCCGAAATTTCGAGCCTCGATGAACTGAGCGGCCACGCCGACCAGCGGGAACTGCTACATTGGATCGAGCCGCTTACGCCCAGCCTGCGAAAAGTTTTCCTGGTGCACGGCGAACCGCAGCAGGCGCAGACGCTCGCCAGGTCGATCGAGTCCAACTTCGGTTTACAAGTGGTGGTCCCGTCCCCGGGGGAAAGTTTTGACCTGAATTAGACGTAACCGAAAGAGCGCCCGGCGCCATCTATACTGAGAGAAGACAAGGAGCAAGCAGTGAGTTCACCTATGTATACCGAACCGCAGCAGCGGTCGGGAATGGCAACCGCCCTGGTAGCCGGGGCGATGATCGCCCTCCTGGCTGCCGTCATCTACCTGTTCGTGCAGATGGATCACCTGCAGACGGACCTGGCCAAGATGAAGGAGCAGTTCAACAACGAGTTGACCACCCAGAAGGATGCGTCGTCAGTTGCGACGTCCGCTCACCAGAAGCGCATCGATACCCTGAAGGACGAGTTGGAGACCACGCGCGCTGAACTGAGCAGCGAAACCAAGCAGCTCTCGGCGCAGGCAAAGCTCGAAGCCTCCGCGCACGCCGACGCGATCACCAAGCAGATCGCCGCCGAAGAGGCGCAGTTGAAACAGGCGCAGGCGGCCCAGGCGGTCGAAATCGGCGACGTGAAGCAATCGGCGAATGCAGCCAATGCGAAGATCGCCGATGTTTCGACGGACGTGGGCGGAGTGAAGACCAATCTGAGCGCCACCCAGGCCGAGTTGCAGAAGACCATCGCTGCGTTGAAATCGACGCAGGGAGATCTGGGCGTTCAGAGTGGTTTGATTGCGACGAACGGCAACGAGCTGTCCGCGTTGAAACTGCGGGGCGAGCGGAACTATGTGGATATCAAGCTCAGCAGGGAGAAAAAGCCGCGCAAATTCGCGGACATCACGCTGCTGCTCAAGAGCACCGATCCCAAGAAGAACAAATACACCGTGGAAGTGATGGCCGACGACAAGCTCACCGAGAAGAAGGACAAGAACATCAACGAACCGGTGCAGTTCTACACTGCCAAGGGCGGCCACATTCCGTACGAACTGGTAATCAATCAGGTTAACAAGAACGAGATTGTGGGCTACCTGGCTACGCCTAAAGTTGAGGCCACTCACTAGGGTCGAAGCCAAGACTGTTTTGGTGCCCGCAACCACTCCCTAACGGTCGCGGCTCGGTATCGGCAAACTGCGTCTTTCCGAGCCGCGCGCGTGAGCAAGCGGTTTCGCCACATTCCGATTATTTGCAATCCGGCGCGGCTGGCGTTTCCTTCGGGACCGTAAGCGCCGCTAGTTTCTGTTTGGCCAGCAGAGTATTCAGTTGCTCCACGTCCTTCCGCAGATCCTGCCATCGCCCAATCGCGGCGTGCGTCTCCTGGCACATTGCTTCGAACGTTTCGATGAGTTCGCTCGCCGGGGGCGTGTCCGATTGGTCTACCGCGATCAGCAATCGCGTGAACTCGCGGTTCATCGGTCCGAGGCCAGCCGGTGGGCCTGCCGCGTCGGTTAGCCCGCGCGCTTTCTCTGATACGGCTTTCGCCGCCTGCAGTGCGTCGGGCGCGCTGCCCGCCTTCTCCAACGTTTCGACGCGGCCGTTCAATTCGCCAAGGAGTTGCGCTGCCTGGTTGTAGCCCCGGTAGGTCGTGCCCATGCTCGCGGCGAGCTTCTGCGCTAGATCGAGTTGCCGGCGCAGCTCCGCGGCCGTCACCTTCAATCGCGGGTCGAGCCTTACGGTAAGCGGCTGGCGGAATTCCTGGCCTCCCACCGTAAGCCGCACCTGGTACCGTCCCGGCAGCACCATCGGCCCCTGCGGCTCCTGCCATGGCGTGTTGTGCGGGATGGCGTGGTCGGCGAGCGTGTATTCGAAATAATTCACGTGGATGCCGTAGTAAGTGTAGAGAAGCTGCTCCGGATCGGGATAGCGAAGATCCCACACGAAACGATGGATGCCGGGGTTTTTCGGCAGAAGAGACGGCGGCGCGAGCCAGAAGTCCGGCACGTTGACCTTGTACGCAAGCGACGTCTCGCCGCTGCTCGCATAAGATCGCACCAACGTGCCCGCGGAATCGAAGATCTCGAGCTTGAGATCGCCGGCGGGTTGCGATTTCAGATAGTAGTCGATGATGGCGCCGTCGGGCGGATTCTCGGCGGCGGCGATGTCGCGATTGAACGGCGTGTCGGTGTAGGTGTCCCACTGCATGCGGACTGCGTCGGCCGGCGCAAAGAGGTAGGCGCTTTGCGAAGGCGCGGGCGAATGGCCTGCGAGATCACGCAAGGGGCTGATGTCGTCGATGGCCCAGAGCGCGCGGCCGTAGGTGGCGACGATGAGGTCGTTCTGTTCGATGGCGAGATCGCGGCAGGAAGCGGCGGGCAGATTCAGTTGCAGCGATTGCCAATCGTCGCCGCCATTGAAGGAGACGAACATGCCGGTCTCCAGCGCGGCGAAGACCAGATTGCGATTGAGGGGGTCTTCGCGGACCGCGTGGGCAGCGCTGGCCGGCAGCCCGTTCACCACGGGCTTCCACGTTTTGCCGTAATCGCCGGTGCGGTAAATGCGCGGCGCACTTCCGCCGCTTACGCCTCCGCCGGGGCCGGTACCGGCGCGTGCTCCGCCTACGATGGCGAATGCGCGGGCAGCGTCGCTGGCCGACGCTTCCAGCGCGGTGACGCCGCCGGCTTTCGCGAGATCGCCCGAGGCGACGTTATCCCAGTGGCCGCCGCCATCGCGCGTAAGTTGGATCAGGCCATTGGTGGTGCCTGCCCAGATGACCTTAGCGTCCTGGGGAGAAAACGCGAGCGCGCCGATGGCTGGTACCGGAGAACCGCGGCCGGGGGGATTGTCGCTCGGCGGCTTGGTTGCCTCCTCGTCGGCCGCGGTGAGATCGGGGCTGGCCTGCTCCCAATGGATGCCTTTGTCGTGGGTGGCCAGCAGATACTGCGTCGCCAGATAAAACGTCTGCGAATCGAGAGGCGAGAACCCCATGGGCGGCGATCCGCTTTCATGATATTTAGGCGTCCGCTCGAAAATGTGCTGCGTCTGGCCGGTGGTCTTATTGACGCGCAGAATCGAGCCATACCAGCCGGTGGCGTAGAGATAATCCGAATCGGCGGGGTCGGGAACGATGCGCGCCGTTTCGAATCCGTTGGTGGTGTACCAATCGCGATAGGTGATCTGTCCGCCGCGGCCGGAAATCGGCGTGGCGATGGTGCCGCTGTCCTGCTGCGCCGAATAGAGGAAGAACGGGAAGCCGCGATCCGCGGTTACGTTATACATTTGGCCGGTGGGTTGATTGAACCATGTGGTCCACGTGCGGCCGGCGTCCATGCTGATCTCGGCGCCCTGATCGACGGCGAGAATCATGTACTTGTCGTCGGCCGGGTCGATCCACACGTAGTTGAAGTCGGCGCCGCTGGGCGCACCGGTGTAGGAGTGCCACGTCTTGCCGGCGTCGGTGGAGCGATAGAGCGACGTTTGCGTGACGAAGAGAATGTTCGCGTCGCGTGGATCGACGATGATGTCGTGGAATTGGCCGCCGCCGAACAGCCGCGGATCGTCGGTGGCGCGCGTCCAATGCTCGCCGCCGTCATCGGAACGGAAGATGCCTTGCGGAATGTAGCCGTAGACGCGCAAGCCTTTGGTGCCGGGCGCGACGGCCAGCGAGACGATTCCGAAATTGCCGTCCGGCAGGCCGGTGGGCGCGGTCTTCTTCCAGGTGACACCTTCGTCGGTCGACCGATAGATCTGCGAATCGGTGGCAGATTTCGTCGTCGCGGGCGGAGCGCCGCGGATCGCGCCGCCGCGTCCTGCGTTGGCCGACCGCGTGCCGGCGTACACGTTATTGGGATTATCGGGGTCGAATACCAGCCAGACGCCGCCCACGTTGGCATCGGGCAGTACGGAGATCCACGTCTTGCCGCCGTCGGCCGAGCGTATCACGCCGGTGTCGGGGGCGGCGGCCATTACGAGGTCGGGATTGTGCGGATCGATCACGATGGAAGCGACTCCGTGTCCCTGCAGCGCGACCAGTTCCCATTGGCCGCCGCCGTCGTTAGAGCGGTACAGGCCGGCCGTGTCGGCCGTCGTGGCGCCCACATAGACGGTATCGGGCCGCGATGGCGCAAGGGCGACCGCGCCGATGCCGGTGAGTCGAACGGAGTCGCTGACACACGTCCAGACCTGGCCGCCGTCGACGGTTTTCCAGACGCCGCTGCCGGCCGTGCCCATGTAGTAGACCGCCGGATCGCCGGGGATGCCGGAGACCATGGTGGCTTTGCCGCCGCGAAAAGGTCCGACCAGCCGCCAGCGGATTCCGGAGTAGAAATCGGGGTCGACCGGTTGCGCCCAGAGTGGCGCCAGGGCAGGGAAGGCGAAGAGGAGGACGTGGAGCTTCGTCATAGGAGTCGACTCCCGCGATTCTATCGCACGGGCGCGACGGATCGAAAAGAGCGAGGGACGGTCCTTGCCGGGAGTGTCTCTGGCGGCAGAAACCGAGTTCGTTATCGGGACCGCTCCCTCACGGTCGCGGCTCGGTATCGGCGGATTGCGTTTCCGAGCCGCGCGCGTCAGCAAGCGGATTCAGTCTCAACCGAAGACGGAGAGCTTTCTGGAGAGTCTCGTCTCGACCCGGCAGGCATGAGTGCCTGCGCCACGTCTACACTAGAGTGCATGGCGTACGCACTGAAGCGCCGCAAGGCGATTCCGTTCGAATTTGTGCTCGACGCGCTTTCGGCGCTCGAGCCTGTAACGCGGCCGATGTTCGGCTGTCTGGCAATCTACGCCGGACGCAAGATCGTCCTCATTTTGCGTGACAAGGGCGGACAGGGTCCCGATAACGGCGTCTGGCTGGCGACAACTATCGAGCATCACGAAAGCTTGCGCGGCGAGTTCCCGAACATGCGGTCCATCGGCGTATTCGGACCGGAGGTCACCGGCTGGCAGGTGTTGCCGTCCGACGCGCCGGATTTCGAGGAGTCGGCGATGCGCGCCTGCGAACTGGTAATCGCCCGGGACCCGCGCATCGGTAAAGTGCCAAAATCGAAGAAACGGAAGAAAACATGAAAGAGCCCGCATTTATTCCCACCAAGGAAGCATTGAGCACGGTGGCGCGCGATCTGCGATTTCATCCAAGCGTGGTGGCGAATCCGCGGCGCCTCACGGCCGCGCAGGTGGAGGCATTCAATCGCGACGGGTATCTCACTGGGATCGGCATCTTCAGCGCGGAAGAGATCGCGGACATCCGCCGCTACTTCGATGAGCTGCTGGCGCGCACGCTGGCGGCGGGCGCCGACAGTTACTCCATCAGCACCGCGCACATGCGGCACGGGCGCGTCTACGATCTGCTTACCGATCGGCGCATTGTGGCTTACGTGAAAGATCTGCTCGGCGAGGACGCCATCGGCTGGGGCTCGCATTTCTTCTGCAAGATGCCGGGCGACGGCAAGCGCGTTTCGTGGCATCAGGACGCGAGCTACTGGCCGCTCACGCCATCGAAGGCAGTGACCGTCTGGCTGGCGATTGACGATGCCAGCGTGGAGAACGCTTGCGTGCGCTTCGTCCCCGGCTCGCACTGGTTCGGCCATTTGACTTACTCATTGACGGAGAACGACGAGGGCAACGTGTTGAATCAGGTGGTGGATGTGGAGAAGCTCGGCGCGCCGTTCGACAACCAACTCACGGCGGGGCAGATTTCCATCCACAGCGATCTGCTGGTGCACGGGTCGGAAGCCAACGCGTCGACACGAAGGCGGTGCGGATTGACGCTGCGCTACTGCCCCGCCGATGTGCGCGCCGAACTCGGCTGGAACGCCAAGGGAGTGGCGGTCAGCGGGTGTGACGCGTCGGGACACTGGGCGAACCCGGCACGGCCAGAGACGGAATAATCGCTGGCATAATAAATGTATGGTTTTGGCTGTCCGGACAATGGTGTTTGGCTTACTCTGCGGCGCGCTGGGCGTGGCGCAAAACGCCGGGACGCCGACGCTTCCGCAAGGACTGCAGGTGGACGTCAAAGCCCTGATGGTGCGCGGGGAGCAGGCGTATAACGCGGGCAACAACGTGGTGGCCGAGAAGATTTTCCATCAGGCCGCGGAGGCCGGCGACGTCGAAGCCATGATGTACCTCGGGGTGATGTACGGAACGGCGCGAGGCATTCCGCGGAATTACGGAGCGGCGCTGAACTGGTTCCTCAAAGCGGCCGATGCCGGCAACGGGCAAGCGATGTGCAACGTGGGGATCCTGTACTACCAGGGCGTGGGCCTGCCGAAGAACTATGTCGAGGCGATGCGATGGTTCATCAAGTCGGCGGTCACCGGGAATACCGAGGCGATGTTCAACGTGGGCGTGATGCTGCGCGATGGGCTCGGGCTTCCGCCAAACTACCAGGAAGCCCTGAAATGGTTTCTCAAGGCCGACCCAAGCGATAGTTTCGCGACCAACGCCATCGGCGTGCTGTATCAGGAAGGCAAAGGCGTGGACCGTGATTATGGCGAGGCCATGACTTGGTACAAGAAAGCGGCCGACGCGGGCAATGCCACGGCGATGTACAACGTCGGCGTGCTCTACGAGAACGGATTCGGCGTGCCGAGGGATTCCGACAAGGCCATCGAGTGGTATAAGAAAGCGGCCGCGGGGAATAGCGAAGACGCGAAGGCGGCATTGAAGAGCCTGGCCGCGAAGAATTGACCGGTTGGTGGCCCCGCAGGGAAAGGCCGGGCTGTCGCCCGGCTGGGCAAGCTAAAGCTTACCCCACATCGGAGAGGGCGGCGATTTTGTGGGATAAGCTTCAGCTTGTCCATGCGAGCGGAGCTGGCTCTGGCCCTTCGGGCCATGACGCACTCCCTCGCGGTCGCGGCTCGACTAGAAATTTCGATCCGCCCCACCTGTTATCCTTTCCTTACAAGTGCGATGATCAACCTTCGGAGTACCCTTGTGTGCCTCGCGGCAGCGTCGGCCGCGGCAGCAGCGCCAGTTCGCCTGCAATGCGAACGTCTCAATAATCCGCTGGGAATCGATTCTACGGCCCCGCGACTCTCGTGGCAGAGCGACAGCACGGAGCGGAACTGGCGGCAATCGGCGTACGAGATACAGGTGTCGAGCGCCGCCGGCGGCAAGCCCGACGTCTGGGACAGCGGGAAACAAAACTCCCCGGACTCGCTCGACATTCCGTACGGCGGTCCGAAGCTGGAATCGCGCAAGCGGTATTACTGGACGGTGCGGGTGTGGGATTCGCACGGGAAGATGTCGATGGCCGCGGCGCCGGCGTGGTGGGAGATGGGCCTGCTCAACCTGTCCGACTGGACTGCGAAATGGATCGCCTGGAAGGACCAACTGGAGGAAGATCGCGCGGGCATCTCTTGGATTTCCTCAGGCCCGACGGATCCGGCGCCGGCGCTTCCCCGGCCCGCCTCGACATTTCGCTATCAATTCAACACAACCGCGCCGCGCGATGTCGCGATCTTTGTGGTGGCGACGTTCGGCTTTCAGATTCGCGTGAACGGCCGGCTGGTGGCAGCGAAGCGCGACTGGAATACGTTCGACCGGCAGGATATCACGGGCGACGTGGTGGACGGCGGGAATATCGTGGAGATCGCGATTCCCGCACAGCCGATAGGGCGCGGTCCGATTCCTCCGGCGCATAAGCTTGCGGCGCTCATCAAAATTGTCGATACCGATGGAAAGATCGAGCGGCACGCGACGGGGGCCGGTTGGGAAGCGCGACTCGGCGACGGATCGTGGGCTCCGGCGCTGGTGGCGGGCGATTTGGGAACATTGCCGCTCACACCCGTGCCGGGTTATCTTCCGCAACCGGCGGCGCTGCTGCGGCGTGAATTCACGATTGCGAAGCGTGTGCGCTCGGCCCGGCTATACGTGACGGCGGCGGGAAGTTATCAGGCGTTCGTCAACGGCAAGCGCGTGGGCAACGATGTGCTGACGCCGGAATTTACGGACTACAAGAAGCGCGTTCTTTATCAGACTTACGATGTCGGCTCGCTGCTGACGAGCGGGCATAATGCCATGGGCGCGATTTTGGGCGACGGATGGGCTCTCAGCGCCCAATTGTGGAACGGCGTGCGAATGGCCTTCCTCGCTCCGCCGCCGCGATTGCTTGCCGAAATGCGCATCGAGTATACCGACGGCACACATGACGAAATCGTGAGCGACGAATCATGGAAAGCCGCGCAGTCGCCCATCTATCACGCGGAGATTTATGCCGGCGAAGTTTACGATGCGCGGCTGGAGCAGTCCGGCTGGAACGCGGCAGGCTTTGCCGACGGTTCGTGGACGGCCGCGGTGGTGGAACCCGCGCCGCAAGGGGCAGTCGCGGCTGAGATGACGATGCCCGCCCGCGTGGTGGCGACGCTCAATCCGGTGAGTGTGAAGGCGATCGCAGACGGGGCTTATATCGTCGATATGGGTCAGAATATGGTCGGCTGGCCGGTGCTGAAAGTGAAGGGTCCGGCGGGGACGCGGGTTCGCATGCGGACGGCTGAGATTCTCACTCCCGACGGCACGCTGTATCGCGATAACCTGCGCAATGCGGATGCCACCGATACTTACGTGCTGCGCGGCGGGGCCGTCGAGGTATATCGTCCGCATTTCACCTTTCAGGGATTCCGCTATGTGGAACTTAGCGGCTTTCCGGGAACTCCTACCACCGATTCCCTGGCGGGCGAAGTAGTCAGCAGTTTGAGCGGCGAGCCCACGGCTACGATTACAACGTCCACCGAGTTAGTCAATCGTTTCTGGAAAACAGGCATCTGGGGTCAGCGCGGGAACTTTCTCAGCATCCCGACGGATTGCCCGCAGCGCGACGAGCGGCAAGGTTGGACGGGCGATGCCGAGGTGTTCTGGCGGACGGGAAGTTATAATTTCGATATCGCTTCCTTCGGGCGGCAGTGGATGCGTTCGGTGGTGGACGATCAAACGGCCGACGGCGTCTTCGCAAATACCGTGCCGGTGGTGGCATCGTTGGGCGATGGCGCCCCGGGGTGGGGCGACGCCGGGGTGATCGTGCCTTGGACGGCATGGATGCAATACGGCGATAAAGCGATCCTGGAAGAGAACTGGCCAGCGATGCAGCGCTGGATGGACTTCATCGAAAAGAATAATCCCGACTATCTGCGGCGGAATCGGACCGGCGCCAATTTCGCCGATTGGCTGGCCCCTGGAAGTCAGACGCCGGTGGACCTGGTGGCTACGGCATATTGGGCGCTGGTCGCGCGTCAGATGGCGGACATCGCGCACGCGCTGGGGAAAGAGAGCGATGCCCAGCGATATACCGAACTCGGCGTTCAGATCCGCGACGCTTTCCAGAAGCAGTGGATCAAGGACGATGGCACGGTAGGCACCGGCAGCCAGACGGGGTATGTACTCGCGCTCTATACGAACTTAGTGCCGCAGTCGCTGGTATCGACGGTAGTAGATAAGTTGGTGCAGGATATCGAGGCGCATAACTGGCATCTGACCACCGGATTCCTAGGCACTCCGTTCCTGCTCTTCACGCTTGCCGACCACGATCGTACCGACGTGGCTTATCGCCTGCTGCTCAACGACACTTATCCTTCGTGGGGCTACATGTTATCCAAGGGCGCGACAACCTGGTGGGAGCGGTGGAACGGAGACACCGGCGATCCGGCGATGAATTCTTACAATCACTATGCGTTCGGGTCGGTGATGGCATGGGTATACCGATATGTGGTGGGGATCGATACTACTCAGGCGGGCGCGGGATTTCACGAAATTATCATCCGCCCCCACCTGGACGGGCGCATGAATAAGGCGCGCGGAACGTACGACTCCGCCTACGGCAAGATCGCGACCGACTGGAGCGGCACGGCGGCGGGTCCGTTCTCGCTATCGGTGACGATCCCCGCCAATACCAAGGCGAAAGTCTATCTACCGGCTGCCGGTAACGGTTCTGTAACGGAAGGCGGCAAGCCATTTCACGCGGCGAAAGATGGATCGAGCTATGTGGTCGAGATCGGCTCCGGTTCTTACACGTTCCAAGTGAAGTAGCTCCGCACTCTTGCTAGAGGCTCACAAGTACCGGTTGAAGAACATCACCCGGCTGAGCTTCATTGCTTACGGTGGCCCTCAGGCCAGGGCCGGGCTCTCGCCCGGCTGGGCAAGCTAAAGCTTACCCCACATCAGAAAGGCCGGCGATTTTGTGGGATAAGCTTTCAGCTTGTCCAAGCGAGCGGAGCTCGCTCTGGCCCTTCGGGCCATGATGCGGCGCTTTGAGGGTCCGTACTAGTCGACGACATTTCAGACGTACTGCACTAGCACGGGCGGCCCGCTAGCCTTCTGCACGGATGGCTCGCCCGATACTTTACGCTCCTTAACCATTTAGTCATCTCATCGTCACAAAGCGAAGTTACCATACCCAGAAGCCACAAAATCCTTGAAGAGGTTGGGAAATCTGAGAATGAGGACTTCACAGTTGCGTCGATTTGCGATTCTTGTTGTGGGCGTACTGGTTTACGCCGCGGGGTTGTGCCAACTGCAAGCACAACAGACCGGAACGATTACCGGAACGGTTTTGGACCAAACCGGAAAGCCGATTCCGGAAGCCACGGTGGAGATCAGGAACGAGTCCACGGGGGCCTCTAGCACCGCGAAAAGCGACGCCGATGGAAAGTTCAGTGCAGCGAATATCGCTGCGGGGAACTACTCAATTTATGTCGCAGCTCCCGGCTTCGCGTTAGCTACGCGTTCCGGCGGACTGGTCACCGCGGGCGCCACATTGGACATGCCCATCGGCATGTCGGTTGAGTCCGTTGCGACCTCGATTACGGTCAGCGAGAGTATGTCGTTGGCGGCGGCTACAGCGCCCTCGGGCAACTTGCTCGAGTCGACGTCGGCCAAGACCGAAGTCAGCTCGGACTTCATCAAGAATTTCATGTCGCCGGTGGCCGACTACTCCGAGTACATAAATTACGCGCCGGGTACGTTCAGCCTGAACCCCAACGGGATCGGGCTCGGCCAAGGCAAGACTTTCTTCCGCGGTTTCGCCGACGGCCAGTACACCATGACTTTCGATGGGATTCCGTTCGAAGATACCAATTCGCCGACGCACCATTCCTGGGCGAACTTTCCGAGTGGCTGGACCGATACTGTCGATTTCGACCGTAGTCCGGGCCTCGCGTCGACCTTCGGCCCCACCAACTTCGGCGGGTCGATCAACATGAAATCGCCGCCATTATTTCCGGACCCGGACATCCGCGCGACGTTCGACTACGGCTCGTTCAATACGCGCGTTCTGCAATTAGACGCCGACAGCGGCTTTTTCGGAAAAGGCAGTAAGAACAGCTTCCTGATGGACATTCAGCAATTGCTGTCGGACGGATATCAAACCTACAACCGCCAAAAGCGCGACGCTGGGTATGGCAAGTACCAATACCGGCTCTCGGACCGCAGTTCGCTGACGTTCTACGGCGGGCTGGTCGACATTTGGACGAACACTCCCAATACGACCAACCCAACCCGCGCGCAGGTGGCGCAGTTCGGCGATAACTACCTGCTGGACGGCACCCCGTTGCTGGCGAGCGGCGCCCCCGATCCTTATTACTACGGCTACAACTTCTATCACGTGCAAACCGATTTCGAATACGTCGCCTACAATGCCGATTTGGGGAGCGGGTGGAAGTTCGACACCAAACTATACACCACGCGCTATTGGAATAAACAGTTCTACCAGAACGGCGCTACGGTCAACCTCAGTTCCAGTAAACCGAGCGGTGTCGACAAGCTGAACGGATATCGGCACGCCGGGGACACAGCCATTTTGAGCAATGAGTCCAAGTGGGGCGTCTTCCGAACAGGCATCTGGTATGACTGGGCCTACACGGACCGTTATCAGATCCCGTCCAATATTGTGACTCACCTGGACACGCCGTTCGGGAACTTCCACGAGCATTTCATTACCGGGTCGACACAGCCGTTCGCCGAATTCGAATGGCACGCAGCGCCGAAATTCGTGCTCACGGTGGGCGTGAAGGCGGCCGATTACGCCATGTCGCTCAATCAATACCAGGACAATGGAAAGACGGTCGGTTGCCTCGGCGGAAAGCTGGGGACCGATCCGGGGACGGGCGCGCCCTTCTGCTTCGGCGGCGCCCAGTTCGTCACGCACTCCATCAACTACAACAACTTTCTGCCGAATATCGCCGCCCGTTACAGCCTGAAGAGCAACTGGTCGGTTTATGGCCAGTTTGCCGAGGGCAGTGTGATTCCGCTGAGTAGCGTCTTTGACGTGCCGGGCGGGAATGTTACCACGCCCCCCAAGCCGACCCTGGCTAAGACCTATCAGACCGGCTCTGTGATGAAGTACCGCCGTTGGACTCTGGATGCCGACGCGTACTACATCCACTTTCAGAACGGCTACGACACTTACACCGACCCGACTACCAATGAGCCCGTCTATGTCGCGACCGGGCCCAGTAACACCAAGGGTATCGAAGCGGAAGCAAGCTTCGTACTGCCCTATGGATTGTCGCTGTACGCTAACGGCACCATGGGTTCGGCAAAGTATCAGACAGGTCCCAACTATCCTAACGGCGGACTCTGGGTGGCCGATGCCCCCAAGAACGTCGAGACGGTGAGCCTGCTGTGGCACCACAATGACTGGAGTTTAGGATTCGTGGACAAGCGAGTCGGCACGCTGTATAACGACAACGCCACGCTCCCCTACCTGATCAACGGAATCACCATCCCCTTCCCGGTCGATCAGGCCTATACGATCAATCCGTTCAATGTGGTGAACGTCTTCGCGAATTACGAAGTGAAGGGCAGTTCCTGGCTGCGCGGCAGTAGGATCGGCCTGGCGGTTAATAATCTCGGCGACAGCCACAACCTGGTTGGAATTACGCCGGGTATCGCTCCGACTCTGGCCGCGCATTACGTGGAGAGTCCGAACGACTTGCTAAATCTCCTGCCCGGACGCAGCGTCATGGTGACGTTCACCGCGGGCTGGGCGCCGCGGCGTTGATGGCGGAGAAATCATCCCCTTTCGGCAGCCGCGCCGATCGAATTGAATTTGCCGCCGGGCGAAGACCAGAATATTAACTCCACCAATTTCGGCAAAATCACTTCGATGTTCTACGCGGCTGACGGCGTAGGGCCGAGGGTGATCCAGGGGAGTTTGTATTACCGGTTCTAGGCGAGCTTCGCTCGCCGTGGCAAGCTGAAGCATGCCCTACGTGGGACATGCCTTAGCTTGTCCTGTCCTGCGCGAAGATGGAGGGATGGCGACACAGTCATCTCCTCCCGCGTTCCTGTTCGATCTCGACGGCACCCTCATCGATAGCGTCTACCAGCATGTGCTGGCGTGGCGCGAAGCGCTGGAGGAGACCGGCATGGAGCTTTCGGTCTGGCGGATCCATCGCCGGATCGGCATGAGCGGGGGCCTTTTCGTGAATGCGCTGCTGCGTGAAGTGGGCGGCGATCTTTCGACGGTTGACTCCGAACGGCTGCAGATCGTGCACGGAGAGGCATACAAGCGGCTGGTCTCGCAGGTCCGGCCGTTGCCGGGCGCGCGTGAGCTGTTGGAAGTACTCGCGGCGGAAAATGTGCCGCACGCCATCGCCACCAGCGGCCGGCTGGAGACGGCGCGCCTCTCGCTCGAAATGCTGGGGGTGCGTGCGGACCTTCCGGTGGTGACGCGCGATGAGGTGCGCTACGCCAAGCCCGACCCCGACCTGTTTCTGGCGGCGGCGGAACGGCTGAACGTGCCGATCGAACGTTGCGTAGTGGTGGGCGACAGCATCTGGGACCTGCTGGCCGCGCAGCGCGCGCGGGCTCTCGGCGTGGGCGTGCTTTCCGGCGGCTATGGCAAGGAAGAGCTGGAACGGGCGGGCGCGTATCGGGTGTACGAGGACCCTCGCGATCTGCTGGTTCATCTGGACGAAGTCGGCGTCCGGCGGCAGCGGGCTGGGTCCTTATGAAATCGACGCCGGAACTACTCAGGGACGCCTACGCAGCGTTCAACCGGCGCGATATCGCCGGCGTTCTCGCGTCGATGAGCGCTGACGTGGACTGGCCCAACGGCATGGAGGGCGGCCACGTGCGCGGCCACGATGAGGTGCGCGCTTACTGGACCCGGCAATGGGCGGTTTTGGATCCGTATGTGGAGCCGGTGCGCATCGTAGAGGGCGACTCCGGCGATACGGTGGTGGAGGTTCACCAGGTAGTGCGCGATCTCGCCGGGAAGGTTCTGCTGGATCGGATGGTGCAACACGTCTACCGGATTCGGGGCGGCCTCATCGAGCGCATGGATATTCGCGATCCAGCCGCGGCCGCTGGCACAGTATAATTGTCCGGAATGAAACTCCTTGGGACGCTCTTGTTCGCCGGTTTGGCGGTCGCGCAAAATCGGTTCACGCCGGGGACGGCGCCGTTCATCACTGTGAATGCTCCGGTGGTGGCGTTGCAACACGTGCGGGTGATCGATGGCGCCGGGGCGGCGCCGCGCGAAGACCAGACCGTAATCATTGACCATGGCAAAATCGCGGCGGTGGGCCCGGTGGCGTCGATTGCCGTGCCGGCGGGCGCGCAGGCGATAGATCTCACCGGCAACACCGTGATACCCGGAATCGTGGGAATGCACGAGCACCTGTTTTACAATTCGGGCGACGGCATTCCCACTTACAACGAGCAGGCCTTCAGTTTTCCGCGGCTCTATTTGGCGTGCGGCGTGACTACGGCCCGCACCGCCGGGAGCCTGGAGCCTTACACCGACCTGAGCGTGAAGAAGCTGATCGATAGCGGGCGCATGCCCGGTCCGAAATTGTGGATCACGGGCCCGTATCTGGAAGGAAAGGGCACCTTCGCGGCGCAGATGCACGAACTCACCGGCCCGGAGGACGCGGTTCGCACGGTGGAGTATTGGATCGCGGAAGGCGTGACGTCGTTCAAGGCGTACATGAATATTTCGCACGCTGAGTTGAAGGCCGCGGTGGACGCGGCGCACAAACACGGCATCAAGGTGACCGGCCACCTGTGCTCCATCGGGTTCCGCGAGGCCGCGGGAATCGGCATCGACAACCTAGAGCATGGACTGCTGGTGGACACGGAGTTTCACGCCGGCAAGCAGCCGGACGTATGTCCCAACGCCACCCGCGCCGAGATCGCACACCTGGACCTGAATAGCGGCCCGGTGCTCGATATGATCGCCGATTTGGTGGCGCACAACGTGGCGATCACCTCCACACTGGCGGTATTCGAGGCGTTCGACGGCAGCCGGCCGCCGCTGGAGAAGCGCTTCGTGGACGCTGTCACGCCGGAAGCGGCGCTTAGTTATCTCGAGTCGCGAGCCGCGGCGCGAGGCGGGCCGAATGCTCCCGCGTTCGAGGAGCTCAAGAAGGAAATGGATTTCGAGTACGCCTTCGTGAAGGCCGGCGGTCTGTTGTTGGCCGGCGCCGACCCCACGGGCAATGGCGGCGCGCTCGCCGGCTTCGCCGACCAGCGAAATATCGAGCTGCTGGTGGAGGCCGGATTCTCACCGGTGCAGGCGATTCAGATCGCGACGTCGAACGGCTCCAAATATCTGGGCGAGTCGGATCGCGTGGGCACGATCGCGACGGGGAAGCAGGCGGACCTGGTGGTGATCGACGGCAATCCCGCTGCGAATATCGCGGCGATTCGCAAAGTGAAGATGATTTTCAAGGATGGCGCGGGATACGACCCGGGCAAGTTGCTCGATTCGGTGAAGGGCGCGGCGGGGATGCACTGAGGGGCTTGGCGTGCCGGTGGCGCAAAAGGACATTCACCGCTGAGACGCCGAGACGCTGAGGAAAACAAAGTCAAGACCGGAGAGCGCTGAGGTGGCAGAGGACGCGGAGGTACGGTTCCTCGTCTTAGCGTTCGAATAGCGCCGCGGGAACCTTTTGACATTGCGGCAGCTGCTGAGATCCTGCGCGGCTGGTTCGAATGCTCTCTGCGCGCCTCGGAACTGGCGGCGAACCTCGAAATGCCGCACGAGGCGGTCGACCAATCGCTGGCGCGATTAGAGGTCGAAGGCAGATTTTGCGCTGCCAGTTTATAGCTTCAAATCCCACACCTGCTGCACCAGGTCGACGCCAAAAGCGTGGTGCTTCCCTTCCTCGACGAGTTGGAACCCGGCCCGTTGGTAAATGCGCCGCGCGGCGTGCAGATTATTCTGCGTCCAGAGGGTGAGCTTGCGATAGCCGGCCTCGCGGGCGAAGGCGATGCAGGCGTCCACCAGCTTCGTGCCGATGGAATGGCCGCGCGCCGAGGGCTCGACAAGCAGCAAGCGGAGCTTAGCCACGGCCGACGTGTGTTTCACCAGGAAGACGCAGCCGGCGCGTTGTCCATCCAGCTCGGCGATCCAGCAGCGCTCGCGGACGGGGTCGAAATGCGTCAGGAACTTGCCGGCGATTTCGCCTACCAGGCCCTCGAAGGTATTGTCCCAGCCGTATTCCGAGGTATAGATCTCGCCATGGCGCGCCACAACCCATCCGATATCGCCGGCGCGGTGCGTGCGGATGGCGATGGCGGGCTCGGTCTTCGCGCCTGGGTCGAGCAGCTCCTGAATCGCGGCCATGGAATCGGTGAGCCGCTCCTGCTCGGCGCTCTTCAGGTTCGCCAGCAGCTCGCCGGATTGCTGGCGCGAGAGTGCATCGAGGTGGGCGAAGGCGGCGCGGCCCTTGGCCGTCAGGCGAACGCGATTCACGCGGCGATCCTCGCGGGATTGCTCGCGCACTACCAGCTTGCGGCGCTCGAAGCTGGCAAGCAGGCGGCTCAGATAGGCGGGATCGAGGCCCAGTTCGGTAGCGAGATTGGCCGACCGCGTCCCGGGCTGGTGGGCGATTTCGAAGAGCACGCGCGCCTGCGTCAGGGAGAAAGGCGTGTCGAGCAGTCCTTCGCGGAGCAGGCCGATGCGGCGGGTGTAGAAGCGATTGAAGCGGCGCACAAGCTGAATCTTCTCTTCGAGGACCGGCATAGCACCATTTTAGCAAATCATTGACTGCGTCAACTATTTGGCCGAAGGCTTCAGGCCGAGCAGTCCCCAGTCCGCAAGGCCAGTCTTGCGGCCATCGAGGTTCCTGATCTCGAATTTCACGTTGCTACCGTCGACGGTGACCACGGTATATCCGAAGAACCAGCCGTCGTCGTATTTTCCCGACGCGCGCAGATGGCCTCCGGCGCTGGGGGCGCAGAAGTACGTGACGCCGTCTAACGTCGCATGCAGGAGCTGGTGGACGTGCCCGGCGACGACATAATGCGCGCCATATTTGCGCGCCAGCCCGTGGAGATCGAAATTCGAATTCTGCAAGGCGACATTCACCAGCCAGGACGGCCGGTGGGAGACGATGAACTTCACGGGCTGTGCTTGATGCTGCGCGAGGTCTGACGCCAGAAACGCCATCTCCCCGGCGGACAAGTCGTCGGAGCGGCTGTTATCGAGCACCGTGAAATGCGCGCCGCCGAAATCGAAGCTGTAGTGCGGGGGATGGCCGGTGTACTTTTCGAACAGCTCTTCGGAAGCCGGCGACCAGATGTCGTGATTCCCCGGCGCGAGGTACAGCGGGATCCCCGCGTAGGACGCGAGCGTTCGCTTCGCCTCGCGCCACTCCGATTCCGCGGTGGCATCGTCGCCGCCTTCGATGGTATCGCCGACGCCGAGCACGAACGCCGGATTCTCGGCGGCGGCCTGTTTCCAGACCTGCTCCCAGACGCCCGGTTGCGCTTCGCCGGTGCGGTCGCCGAGCAGGACGAAATGGAAAGCGGCGGGCGCGGGTGTCTGCCCCAGCGCGGCTAACACCGCGGCAACGAAGAGGATGACGAGCCAGAGCCTGCGCATAGTGGTATTTTCTCAGACTAACGAAAGATTAGACGATGAGTCAGGCATGGACATACTCGGGATCGCGCAGCAAGGGCTGCAACAAGCTGAGGTCCAATTCAATCGGACCGCACAGGGAATCGCGCAGACAAGCCTGAATACCGGACCGCCGCAACCGCCTGACGATTCGGTCAGCCTCAGCGACAACGCCGTTTCGTTGTTGGGCGCCACTAATCAATACGAGGCGATAGTGGGCGTGGCCCACACAGCAAGTGAGATGCAGCAGGAAACGCTGAGTCTGCTAGCCTAGCCGTTCCAGTTGTGACAGATTCGCGGAAGCGGATTGCCAACGTTCGGCGGGCGTTAACGTATTAAGAATATGCCCGTACTGCTCGCCGATCTCCGTCTCGCCCTGCGCTCGCTGGCCAGAAGCCGTGGCCTTACGGCCGTGATTGTTCTCTCGCTGGCGCTCGGCATCGGCGCGAACACCGCGATTTTCAGTGTCGCCAATGCGCTTTTCCTCAAACCGCTTCCCTACCCCGATGCCGACCGCCTCACCGTGCTGTGGCTCCGCTCGCCGGGCATCGGCATCCCGCAAGATTGGCCGTCGCCCGGCCAGTACATCGACATCGTCACGCAGAACCACTCCTTTTCGGAGGTCGCGATCTCGCGGGGGCGAAATCTCACAGTGGCCGGGCTGGAGAGTCCCGAGCGCGTCGACGGACTGCTGACGAGTTCCAACCTGTTCCACATGCTGGGAGCGAAGCCGCTTTACGGCCGTCTGCTGCTGCCGGAAGACGATGTGCCCGGCAAGCCGCAGGTGGCGATTCTGAGCTACGGAATCTGGCAGCGTCTCTTCCATTCCGATCCCAACATTGTCGGGCGTGGGGTGACGCTTAATACCCAGTCTTATACCATCGCCGGCGTGCTGCGGCCGGAATTCCGGCTCAATCACGAAGCGATGCAAACCGTCAGCGGCACTGACCGGTGCGACATCTTTCTGCCGCTGCCACTCGGCGCCGACGCAGTGAACCGCCGCGGCGATGAGAACTACAACCTCACAGCGCGGCTCAAGCCCGGAGTGACTTTGGAGCGGGCGCAGGCGGATATTTCGGTGATCGCCGGGCGCATTCGCTCCAAGGACAAGCGCGACCGTACGTTCACCATCAGCGTAGTCTCTTTGGTCGACCAGGTGGTCGGTAATTTGCGCCGTATTCTGCTGGTGCTGTTCGGCTCGGTGGGCCTGGTGTTGCTGATTGCATGCGCCAATGTGGCGAACCTGCTGCTCTCGCGCGCTACCGGGCGCGAGAAGGAGATCGCGGTCCGCACGGCGCTGGGCGCCGGCCGTTGGCGGCTGGCGCGGCAACTGCTCACCGAGTCGGTGGTGCTCGGGTTGGCCGGTGGAACGGGCGGCGTGGCCATCGCGCTGGTGAGCCTGCAGGTCGTCCGCACCATCAACCCGGGAAATATTCCACGACTGGAAGACATCGCCATCGATGGCGGAGTTCTGGCCTTCACGTTCGCGGTGTCGCTCGCGACGGGCGTCCTTTTCGGGCTCGCTCCCGCCCTGCGCGCGGCGCGGCTCGATCTCAACTCGTCGCTCAAATCGGGCGGACGCGCCTCCCAGGGCTCGGGCGGCTTCAACGTCGCGCGCCACCGCTTGCGCAGTCTGCTGGTGGTTTCCGAAGTGGCCGTGTCGCTCATTTTGCTTACCGGCGCGGGATTGCTGGTGCGCAGCTTCATTCGCCTGGCCGCCGTTCCCCCGGGATTTCAGCCCGACCACGTGCTCTCCATGCGCGTGGCGCCCATTGGCGCGCGCTACAAAGAAGACCCGCCGGTGGTGCAGTTCTACCAGGAGGTGGGCGATCGAATTCTGCATCTGCCGGGCGCGAAATCGGTGGGCACGGTGTCCGCGCTGCCATTGACGCCGGCGGTGGGATGGGGCGGCATCGAGGTGGAAGGGTTCACGCCCGCACCGGGGCAGGAATTGCAGGCCGACATGCGCACCGCCAGCGCGGATTATTTTCAGACTATGGAGATTCCACTGATCCAGGGCCGCTTCTTCACGACGCACGACACGCCCGATAGCCAGCGGGTGGTTGTCGTCGATCGGAACTTCGCACAGCGGTTTTGGCCGCACGGCGACGCGGTTGGGAAGCACGTCTGGTTCGACCCGAAGAAGCCGTTCACCATTGCGGGCGTGGTGGGCACGGTCAAGGAGTACGGTCTCGACACCGAAGGGAAGATCGTGACGTATTTCCCCTCGACACAAAATACCGACAACATCATGTACCTGGTGGCGCGCACCGCATCCGATCCGGCAGCGATGGCCGCGGCGGTGGTGCACGAGATTCACGCCGTCGATCCGGGCGTTGCGGTGTACGATGTGCGCACCATGGACGGCCGCGTCTACGACTCGCTGGCGCGCCAGCGCTTCGCCACTACGATGCTCGCTGCGTTTGCCGCGTTCGCACTCATTCTGGCCGCTGTCGGTGTGTATGGCGTGATGTCGTTCCAGGTGACACAGAGCGCCCACGATATCGGCGTGCGGATTGCGTTAGGCGCGGGCAGCGGCAACATTTTAAGTCTGGTTGTGCGGCAGGGTATGACGCTGGCCGGCGCCGGAGTGGCCGCGGGGCTCGCGGGCGCCGCGCTACTCACGCGCGCGATGGCCGGGATGCTTTTCGGCGTGAGCACGCATGACGTGGCGACCTTTGCGGCGGTCACCGGCTTCTTGCTGATGACGGCTCTGTTCGCAAGCTACATTCCGGCGGCGCGCGCCACACGGCTCGATCCTCTGGTAGTGTTGCGGGAAGAGTAACGGCCTCCGATCAAAAACATTAGTTGGCCACGGATTCACACGGATAAGAAATAACTTGGTTTGGTATGGAGTGAACCCCTAAAATGAGACACGCCGAAAAGACGCACTTTGCATCGAACGGAGAGCGAACAAATGGCGAAAACGGCAAAGAAAGCAAAGTGGCGTCGTCATACGGTGGAGTTCAAGC
>Ga0182016_10000550_pt1 | contig 46961 bp, 38 predicted proteins | sample 712S2MmetaG_FD_120491 | JGI IMG/M metagenome (GOLD analysis project Ga0182016, IMG submission 120491) | Permafrost microbial communities from Stordalen Mire, Sweden - 712S2M metaG | ecosystem: Environmental > Terrestrial > Soil > Wetlands > Permafrost | place: Sweden: Stordalen | collected...
CAGATCTGGCCGTCAGATCTGGCCGCCAGATCCGGCCGCCGGGTAAGGCCGCCGAGTCAGGGCTCCCGGTCAATCGTCGGGCAGCAGCGCGTCCACGAACTCTCGGGCGTCAAAGGTCACCAGGTCTTCGGGCCCTTCGCCCAGGCCGACGAGCTTGATGGGCACACCGAGCTCGCTGGCAATGGCCACGGCGATACCGCCTTTGGCGGTGCCGTCGAGCTTCGTGAGCACTATGCCCGTGACCCCTACCGCCTCGGTGAACTGACGGGCCTGCACCAGGCCGTTCTGGCCGGTGGTGGCGTCTATCACGAGCAGGACCTCGGTCACCGACCCGGGCGGGCGGTCGGCCACACGACGTATCTTTTTCAGCTCTTCCATCAGGTTGACCTTGGTGTGCAGCCGGCCCGCAGTGTCGGCCAGCACGAGGGGGATGCCCCGGGCGCCGGCGTGTTGGACGGCATCGAAGACGACAGCGCCGGGGTCCCCGCCCTCGCTACCGCGGATGAAGCCGGCGCCCACCCGTTCTGCCCATAACTGCAGCTGGTCGGCTGCCGCAGCCCGGAACGTGTCGCCGGCGGCCACGACCACGCGGCGACCTTCCTCGGTCTCGCGCATCGCCACCTTGCCGATCGTGGTGGTCTTGCCGACGCCGTTGACGCCCACAAAGAGCCAAACGGTGGCCAGGTCAGGACCGGCCCGGTGCAGTTCGCGGTCCCCCTCCAGGCGGTTCACCAGCTCCTCTTTCAGGGCCGAGACCACTTGCTCGGGACTGCTCAGGCCCTCGGTCCGGGCTCTCTGCTGGAGGTCCTGGAGGAGCGCTTCGGTTGTGAGAATGCCGACGTCGGCCAGGACGAGTGCCTCTTCCAGCTCGTCCCAAGCCTCCCGGTCGAGCTTGCTCCGGCCCCGTAGCCCGGCCAGCTGACTGGCCAGCAGCGACCGGGCCTTGCCCAACCGGTCCCGGAACCGGGGCTTCTCCAGGACCTCGGGCTCGGGCGGCGCTACCGGTACCGGTACCGGTACCGGGGCCAGCGTCTCCGGCTGACCCCCACCTTCGTATTTGAGGTCGGCCGGCGGCGCCGCGGCCGTGGACGGTCCCGCCTCCGCGGGCTCAGCGGACGGCTCCGGGCGGGGAGGCGCGGGGCGGGCAGGCGGGCGCGCCGGGGACGGTCGCAGGGCCGGCGGGGCCGGGCGCCCCCCCGGCAGGGCGCGGCGCTCGCGGCGGTGGGAGACCACGGTGTAACCGCCGTAGCCGGTGAGGGCGACGAACACGGCGCAGGCGACGACGATCAGGGTGAGCAACATGACCGGTCGAGACTACCGGGGGCGCCCGGGACGGGCACGCTGACTGAGGCGGGGCCATTTCCTGAGCCCTGGCTTGCGAGGGGACGGCGAGCGACATGAGAGTGCGGCTTCGGGCGGTGCGCCGCCATGGCCGCTACCTTCGGTCTGGTGAGATCGGCTGCCCGTTGACCCTGGTGAGACCTGTCCGGTGAGATCGGCGCTCGGGTGAGAGCGAGGCGGGGGGACGTCATCGGCCTGGCCTGGGTCGTCCTGTGCGTGGGTTGCTACCTGGCACCGGCCCTGAAGGACGGGCCGTCCTTCGGCCCCGCCGACATAGGCGCCCAGCTCTCCTATCTCACGTACGTGCCCAACCTGGTCTTCCACAACCACCTGAACGGCGACATCATCACCCAGTCCGTGGCCTGGGACCAGCTGGACTGGTTGGCCGTCCACCACGGCCAATGGCCGTTGTGGAACAACTTCTCGGCCGACGGCATGCCCCTGATGCTCAACTTCGAGTCGGCGCCGTTCTCGCTCCCCGTGCTCGTCGGCTACCTTTTCCCTCTCTCGGCCTCCTACCTCGTCGTTGTCGCGGTGAAGCTCCTCCTCGCCGGCACCGGCGCCTATGTGGCGGCCCGAGTGGCCGGGGCCCGGTCCGTCGGCGCGGCCATGACCGCCACTACCTTTATGCTTTCCGGCTCTCTCACAGGCTGGGCCGGTTGGGCCGTCAGCGGCCCGCTTATCTGGTCCGGCTGGCTGGTGGCAGGGGCGTTGCTGTGTTGGCGTCCAGGGCGCCGCCGGACGACCGGCGTAGCCGTCCTGGCCCTGTCCAGCGCCTTCGCCATGTACGGCGGCTTCCCCGAAACCCTCGTCCTCATGGCCATCGCCCTCGGCGCCCTGGTCCTCATCGGCGCCGCCGTGGCCGCCTGGCGCCACCAGCTCCGCCCGAGCGCCGTCGCCCGCTGCCTGGGGGGCCTCGCCGCCGGGGCAGCTCTGTCCGCTCCCCTGTGGCTCCCGGGCCTGGCCGTCCTGCGCCAGTCCTCCCGGTTCAGCGAGAACGCCACCGGCGGGGTGGCACTCCACGGTCTCGCCTTGCTGTTCGCGCAAGGCTACGACGGCCTGCCCACGAAGGGCAGCACTTGGACCGGCCCCGCCAATTATTACGAGGCGACGGCGTACGTGGGGATCGTCGCCCTCGTCCTCGCCCTGTTCGCTGTGCTCGTCGCCTGGCGCCGGCCCCTGGTGGCGACGTTGAGCGCGACCAGCGTCCTCTGCCTGGTGATCATCTACGGCGCTCCCACGCAACGCCTGTTCACGGTCCTCGGGGGCGGTGACATCGCCACCCAGCGCATGCTCCCGATACTGGCCTTTTGCATCGCCATGTTGGCCGGCCTGGGCACCGAGGCCCTGCGCCGGCGCTGGCACGAGGCCGGCACGCAACGGAGGCTGTTCGCCAGCCTGGTGGCGTGCGGGGGCGTGCTCGTCTACCTCCTGGCGATCTCGGACGGCACCGCCATGACGTCCGCCGAGGTGTCCGCCCGGCGGCTGGCACTGCTGTGGCCCCTGCTGACGGTCGTCGGTGCCGCCGCCGTCCTCGCCCTGGCCATCAAGGCCCAGTCACGGGCCCGGCGTAAACAGGGGAACGCGGCGGGCGCGTGGATCCCCGCCGCCTGCATCGTCCTTGTGGTCGCTCAGTCCGCCTACCTGGTCCTGGCCGGGGTCGGCCTCAACAGCTACTCGTCGCGGGCCTACCCCCTGGACGCCAGCGTGGCCATGCTCAAGGGCCTCGTCGGCAATGGCCTGGTGGCCCTGGACGGGCCCAATGCAGGCGACGTGACGCAGTGGACAGGCACCGGGATCTACCCTGAGGTCAACGCCGGCTACGGGGTCCGGGAGCTGGCGATCCACGACCCGGTCCTTCCGCCCTCCTACCTGCGCACCTGGCCCGTACCGGCCGCTACCGTCAACGACCGCCTGGGCGACAATGTCTTCGTACCGTCCGTCGGCTCGGCCCGGCGGGCTCGTTTCTACGGCGCGCAGTTCATCCTCGCCTCGCCCGGGCGCCGGCCTAAAGGCGCCGTCCTGGTGGCCCAGATCCCCGTTGCTCTGGTCAAGTACGTCTTTTTGTACCGTGTCCCCGGCGCCTCTCAGTTCAGCTTCGGGCCCGGGGGCGGGGCGCAGGTGCTCGCCCAGAGCCAGCCTGAGAACGGGGCGTGGCGCCTGGCCGTGCGAGTACCCAAGGCGTCGGCACTGACGGCGCGGGTGACTTACCTCCCGGGCTGGCACATCCTGGCCGATGGGCACCCTTTGCCCGTTCACGAGGTCGACGGCCTCTTCGTCGGGGCGACGGTCCCGGCCGGTACCCGGACCGTCGTCGTGCGCTACTGGCCGGGGGGGATAACCACCGGCTTCGCCCTGGCCGTCGCCGCCCTGGTCGTGCTTGTGCTCGGCGCCGCTCTCGAAGGGGCGCGGCGGCGCCGAGGCCGCCAACAGGCCCTGGTGGTGCCGACAGAGCAGGTGCATACTGGTCAGTGGTGGAGACGGCTGGCAGGACGGCTACGTCGCTGGTTTTCCCCGACCAGAGGGGCCAGCACCGGTTCCTGAGGGTGACCTGGCACGCCGACACGCGTACGGTTGTGCTGTCGCACTGGAACGGCGCCCTCTGCACCGCCTCGACCCGCGTCGCCCTGGCCGACATGTCGAGGTTGATCGTCTTCCTCGTCAACGCTCTGGACCGCAGCGCCCGCGCCATCCCCACCGAGGTCCCCATCCCCACCCAGGTCCCCGGCCCCGAAGCGGCCGGCTCTGGCCGGTCCGCCAGAAAGCGACCGGGCTCGGCGCGGCCTGGCTTTGACGCCCGGGCGGCCAAGGACCGGGCGGTGAGCGCCCTAGCCGGCTTGCGGCGACATTTCGGCCCCCGCCTGGCCCAGGTGGTCTCCATCGGCGAGGCGAGGCGGGACTCGGCCCAGGCCGTCCCGGCCCGCCGGGCACCGGCACCGGCACCGGGGCCGGCACCTGCACCAGGCACGGCGATGACCGTTACGGCGCCGTGGTCGCTGCCGGCTCCCTTGGACCGGGACCGGCCGGCACAGTCCCCTTCGCGCCCCGGTCCAGCCTCTCACTGACCACGAACGACGAGCCCCCAGGAGGCATGCTCACGCCGTAAAGGCAGTCCGCCGCCTCCATCGTCCGTTTTTGATGGCTCACGACCAGCAACTGCGATTCGCTGCGGAACTCGTTCAACAGATCGAGGAACCGGTGCAGGTTGACGTCGTCGAGAGCGGGCTCAACCTCGTCCATCATGTAAAACGGCGACGGGCGGCTGCGGAATACGGCAAATAAGAAAGCAAGGGCCACGAGGCTCCGCTCCCCGCCTGAAAGCAAGGAAAGTTGCCGGATATTTTTTCCGGCCGGACGGACCTCCAGCTCCACGCCCGAGCCCAGGATATTGGACGGGTCGTTCAACAGGATCGACCCGTGGCCCCCGGGGAACAGCGTGCTCACGAGACTGGCAAAGTTTTCGGCCACGTCGTCGTAGGCCGCCTTGAAAACGGTGATTATCTCGGCGTCCACGGCTTTGATGACCTTGCCCAGTTCGCGCCGCGCCGCGGACACGTCGTGGAGCTGGCCCTCCAAGAACTCGTGGCGCTCCTGGAGGGCGGCGTACTCCTCCAGGGCCAGGGGGTTGACCGGGCCCATCAGCCGCAGCTCGCGCTCCAGCTCCCGGGCTCGGCTGGGGGCGCTCGTGCCCGGCGGGAGCGGGGGGCATTCGGGCGTCCCCAGCGTGTCCGGCTCGCAGTCGAGCTCACGGCGGACCGTCTCGGTCAGCGCTTCCAGCCGGCCGCGCACCTGCGACTCCTCGAGGTCGACCCGCGAGATCTGCTCGCGCCGCGCCAGCAGGTCGCGCTCGACGCCCGAGCGTTCCCGACGCAGGCTCTCAAGGCCCTCCGAGGCGGCCCGCAGCGTCTCGGTCTCTGCCCGGCGCTGTTCCCTTAGGCTCCCGAGCACCTCCTCCAGGGTGCTCAGCCGCTGCTCGACGAACGAGCGGAGCCGGGCCACGGCCTCGGCCTTGGCGAGCAGCTGCGCCCGGCGCCGCTCCGCTTGCTCCCGTTCGGCGACGTTGCCCTCCAGCCGGCGCTCCACCTCGGCCAGGCGCCGGCTCAGCATCGCCCGGCGCTGCTCGACACCGGTGGCCCGCACCTCCAGGTCACGGCGTAGCGTGGCGATGGCGTCACCCCGTTCGGCCAGGCGTTGGCGCTCGGCCCGCTCCCACGAGGCTCGCCTCGACTCCTCGGCCGCGGCCGCCTCGAGCTCCGGCAGGAGGGCTTCCAGCTCCGCCACCCGGGACCGCTCGACGGCTTGGCGGGCTACAAGCTCCTGGTCCTGGGGGCCCATGGCCGCTAGCTCGTCCTCCGCCTCGGCCAGGTCGGCCCGGGACCGCTTCAAGGCGTCACCGGCCGCCTTCAGCTGAGCGGCATTATCGGCCACGGCGCGACGGGTATCGGACACCGCCGACCTCGCCTCCTGGACCGCGGCCTGGGCCTCCAGGTCCGCCGTAGCCGCCCGCGACGCCTCTGACGTGGCCCGCTCCAGGGCCGCCCGCGCCTCTTCCAGCGCCGCGCCCGTCGCCCCTGTGCCGTGGGAGCCGGTGCGCCATATGCCTTGCGAGCACCGGTCCCCGGCCTGGGTCACCACGACCAGCCGGGGCCGGGCCACCGCCAGGTCGACGGCGCGGGACCAGTCGCCGGCCACGACCACAGCCCGGGCCAGCAGGCGGCCCAGCAACTCGGAGACGGCGCCATCCCGGGAGCGCACATGACCGCTCAGCCACTGCGCTCCTGGCGGGAGCTCGGGCCCAGGACCATCGGCCCCTTCCCTGGTGCCGCCGCCTTCGGCCAGTGCGATCACGGCGCCGGCAGCGTTATGCCCGGCCAGGTGGGCCAGGCCTCGGCGGGCAGCCTCCTCGTCGCTCATGAGGACGGCCGACAGGGCCTCACCGGCGGCGGCTTCGAAAGCAGCTTCATAGCCGGCGTCCACGTCTACGAGCTCGACCAATGCGCCCACCATGCCCCCGACCCCGGCCAGGCGGCGGGCCCCGGCACGGGCCCGGGCCTCGTCCAGGGCCTGGGCCAGCGCCTCGGCCCGCGCCGACCAGCGGTGGCGCTCGGCGTCCACGGCCCGGCGGCCCTCCTGCGCCCCGGCCAGGGCCTGTTCCGCGGCGCCGAGGCAATGAGCGGCCGTTCCCGCCGCCGCCGACAGCATCTCGTCCCGGTCGGCGCATTGGCGGGCCAGGCCGTCGGACCGGTCCACCTCCTCCTCGAGCCGGGCTTTGCGGCCGGCAAGGGCGTCCGCCCGCGCCCAGGTACGGGCCAGCTCGGAGCCGACCTGCTCGACGGCCCGGAGCCGGGCGGCCAGCTCGGCGCGCACCTCGCCCGCCCGTTCGCCGGCCAGAGCGTCACCGCCGGCCCCGGCCAGAGCGGCTTCGACCTGCTCGACCTGGAGCGCCAGGTCCTCCTGGGCCGTCCCCAGCTCGACCTCGAGGGGCAACAGTTCCTGCACCTCGCGGTCTGTGCCGACCAGTTGCTCATTCAGCGAAGCCGCCTCCGCCTCCAAGCTGGCCACCACGTCGCGGTCCACGGCCGCCGCCCGGTCCCTCTCTATGCCCCGAGCGCGCTCGGTCATGAGGGCCACCAGGCCCGAAGCGCGCGCCCGGAGGCCCTCGGCTGTCGAGACCAGTTCGGCCAGGTCCGTGGTCTCGGAGCTCTGGCGGGCGGCGTCAAGGGCGGCCTCGGCGGCGGCGACGCGGGCATCCAGCTGGGCCAGAGCGGCCAGAGCGGCTTCCTCCGAACGGCGGGCCTCGACCTTGGCCTGGCCCAGCGCGCCGAGCCGGGGGACGATCAGGTTGAGCTCCCGGCCGTGAAGGTAGCGGCGAAGCGCGGCCAGTTCGGAGCTCACCCCGGCGTGGCGCTGGGCGGCCTCGGCCTGGCGCTCGAGGGGGCGTAATTGGCGCCGTACTTCCTTTAGAAGATCCTGGGCCCGCAGCAAGGCACCCTCGGTCGCCTCCAGCCGTCGCTCTGCCTTCTCCTTGCGCCGGCGGTACTTGGAGATGCCGGCCGCCTCCTCGATGACCCCGCGACGGTCCTCGGGCCGGGCGGAGAGGATGGCGTCGAGCTGGGACTGGGAGACGATCGTGTGCTGCTGGCGCCCGACCCCGGTGTCAGAAAGCAGCTCCTGTATGTCGAGCAGGCGGCAGGGCGCCCCATTGATGGAGTACTCCGATTCGCCGCTGCGCCACAGGGCCCTCCTGATACAGACCTCGGAGAAGTCGATGGGCAGCAACCCGGCCGAGTTGTCGATGACCAGGGACACCTCGGCCCGCCCCAAGCCCGCCCGCTTGGACGTCCCGGCGAAGATGACGTCCTCCATTTTCGAGGACCGCAGGGCGCGGGGGCCCTGCGCACCGAGCACCCAGGCCACGGCGTCGACGATGTTGGACTTGCCCGAGCCATTGGGCCCGACCACGACGGTGACGCCGGGCTCGAACTCCAAAGTGGCCGTGTCGGCAAAGGACTTGAAGCCCTTGAGCGTCAGCGACTTCAGGAACACGTTGCGCCAAACCTAGCGGGCATGGCGCCGGGACGGGGGGACCGTCGTGCCTCCACGAGGGCCTCCTCAGTCCTCGACCGGCAGCCTTGAGGCGGTGCTCGACCAGGGGTACTCGAGGCCCTCGGCGATGACCCCGGCCACGCTTTCCCCGAAATAGCGGGCGGCGAGGAACAGCGCCAGGTCGATGCCACTGGTCACCCCGCCCGAGGTCACGACCGTGCCTTCGTCGACGACGCGCTGGGCGATCACGGTCGCCCCCATGGCGGCCAGGTCGGCCCGGGCGTCGTGGTGGGTGGTGGCCCGCCTGGCCCCGATGACGCCGGCGTGGGCCAGCAGTAGCACGCCGGTGCACACGCCGGCCATTACCGAGCCCGACCCGGCCGCCTCGGACAGCAAAGGCAACCACTGGCCCCGGCGCACCTCGGCCCAGGCCCCGGCGTCGGACCGGGCCACCCAACCGCCGCCGGGGACGATCACGACGTCGGCATCGCCGGGCTTGAACTCGGTGTCGGGCTGGAAGCGCATCCCGAACGAGCCGCTCACCCATGAGACCGCCGTCCGGCTGCACAGCCTGGCCTGGACGTCGGCGCCTATGGCCGCCGCCCGCCGCAGGACCTCGAGCGGCCCGACCACGTCGAGCTCGTCGACCCCGTCAAAGACGACCACGTCGACCAGGACGGGCATCAGCGCACCGCCCGGGCACTGGTCCCGGGCGCTCGGGCCCCCATCAACCCGCGGTCCTCAATGCTCAATGTCGGCTTCCTTTCCAACTTGGCCCGGCAAAAAAACGCTTGGCCCGTCAAAAAAACGGTAGCAGCCCGCCCGCCGTCCCGGGTCGCCCCGCTCAGGCGCCCGCCGCCTCGCGGCGGCGCAGCGGAGGGACCGTCGGGGGCGGCTGGCGGCGGGGAGGAAGGCCGGCCAGAAGAGATGCGGTGGCGACGGTGACGGCCCGGACAGCTTGTTCGAAGGCGGGCTCGGCCGGCGGCGACGGCGCCCGGATCCCGCTCACCTTGCGCACGTACTGGCGCGCCGCGGCCTCGATCTCGGTCTCGGTGGCGGCGGGGTCGAGACCACGTAGCACTGTGATGTTGCGGCACATAGCAGGGACGTTACCGGCACGCTCATCGCTGGCAGCGGGCACAGACAAAGGCGCTGCGAGCCCCCATCCTCACCCGCTGGACGGGCTGCCCGCAGCCCGGGCAGGCCAGCCCCGGCCGGCCGTACACCTTGTGGTCGAGCTGGTAACGGCCCGGCTTTCCGTAGAGGTCGCGGTACTGCAGGTCTCGCAGCGAAGAGCCGCGGCCCGCTATCGCCGCCTCCAGCACCGTGCGCACCGACCCTGCCAGGCGGCCGACCTCCTCGGGCGTGAGCGAGCCGGCGGCGCGGTCGGGGCGCAAACCGGCCTCGAAGCAGACCTCGTCGGCGTAGATGTTGCCCAGACCGGCCAGGGCCCGCTGGTCTACCAGGACGACCTTGAGCGGGGCGCGACGACGGGCCAGCGCCGCCTGCAAGTGGGCGGCGTCGACGACCAGGGCGTCGGGGCCGAGATGCCCGAGCTCGGCCAGGGCGGGGAGGCCCGCGTCCGGCCCGGTGCCGGAGCCCGGCGTAGCCAGGAAGAGCTCGCCGAAGGTCCGGGGGTCGACGAAGCGCAGCTCGCCCACCCCGTCGAAAACCAGCACCCCATGGGTGTGGAGGGCCCGGGGGTCGCCGGCCGCCGCCGCCAGGAGCTGGCCGCTCATCCGCAGGTGCACGACCAGCACCCGCCCGTCCTCCCACTCGAAGAGCAGGTACTTACCGTGGCGGCCGACGCCGACCAGCCGCTGGCCGGTCAGGCGGGCCAGCTCCGTCGGGGGGTGCCGGCGCACGGTCCGCCGGCCGGTGACGGCGATGTCGACGAGGGTGTGGCCGGCGTAGCGGAGCGAGACATCCCTTCTCACCGTCTCGACCTCGGGCAGCTCGGGCACCGTTAGTCAGATGTAGACGGGCTCGCCTCGGCTGGGCTCGGGCCGGCGTCGGTGCCCGCGTCGGCGTCGGCGGCGGAGTGGCCGGGCTCGGAGTGCCCGGGCTCGGAGTGGCCGGGCTCGGCTTTCAGGACGAACCACGCGGACCGGGCCGCCGTCTGCTCCGCCTGTTTCTTCGACCGTCCCGCTCCGTTGCCCAAAGACCGGCCCCTGACCGTCACCTCGGCGTGAAAAACCTTGGCATGGTCGGGCCCGCTGTCGGCTACCCGGTACACGGGGAGCTCGTCGTAGGTCTGGGCGCACAGCTCCTGGAGCCGGGTCTTGTAGTCTTCGTCACCGGGGCCCTTGGCCGACTCACGCAGGCGTTCGCCCAACAGTTCGAGCACGATGGCGTTGACGGTGCTGTAGCCGGCATCGAGGTAGATGGCCCCGATCAGGGCTTCCATGGCGTCGGCCAGGATCGAAAGCTTCGACCGGCCCCCTGACGCGTCCTCTCCCTTGCCCAGGAACAGCGCGTTGCCCAGCTGCAGCTCCCGGGCCGTGCCGGCCAGAGAGGCGGAATTGACGACCGCGGCCCGGGCTTTGGCGAGCTCACCTTCCGGCAGGTCCGGGTAGGTCCGGTACAGGTAGTCAGTCACAACGAGGCCGAGGACGGCATCGCCCAGGAACTCCAGGCGCTCATTGGGCTCGCGGCCCGGGTGCTCTGCGCACCACGAGCGATGAGCCAGGGCTTGGGCGAACAACTCCGGGTTGCCTACGTCCCAGGCCAACCGGGCCGCCAGACCGGCCTGCTCACCGGCCACCCGGTCGCCGGCCTCAGGGTCGCCGGCCACATGCGGGCCGGTCAGCACCGGCGCCTCAGGAACTGGTCCCTATCTTGGAAACCACGTAGTCGACGGCGTCGCGCACCGTCTTTAGATCCTCGAGGTCTTCGTCGTCGAACCTGAAACCGGCAAACCGTCCCCCCAGGTCCTTTTCCAGGGCCTCGACCAGCTCTATAAGGGCCAGTGAATCGGCACCCAGGTCGGTGAAGGACGCACCCTCGGCAATGCTGTCCGGCCCCACCTCCAAGATGTCCGCCAACGACCCGCGCACGAGCTCGAGCACCTGCGGGCGCCCGAAGGCCCCGTCCTGTACGCCAATTGCAGCAACCACAAATACCCAGGCTAGCAGTACTTTGAGCGTTGCCGGGAGAGCCGGGCGATCAACGGTGGACGCGTAAATTTTCGCGTGAAAGGTGTCGGCCGGCGGGAGCGGTCGGGCCTGTACTAAGTGCGGCCCGACGCGATCACGGCCTCGATGCGGCCCACCAGCTTGTCGGCGGCGGCGTGGTGGGCCACCTTCACGGCGTTGAGGATGGCCCGTGCGCCCGACGAGCCGTGGCTGATGACGCACACACCCTCGACACCGAGGAGCACGGCCCCGCCATAAGTGTCGGGGTCGAGCTCGTTGGCCAGTGGGGTCAGCGCCGGGAGCACGGCCTTGGCCGCCTCCTTGATGGCGGCGTCGGCCGTGAGCGCGCTGATGACCCCGCCGACCACGGCCTTCACGCCCCCTTCCAGGGTCTTGAGCACGACGTTGCCGGTAAAGCCGTCGGTCACGACGACGTCCACCCTGTCGCTCATCACGTCCCTGCCCTCGACGTTGCCGATGAAATGCACGTCTGGCCCCGCGGCGCCTCCTTCAAGCAGGACGTGGGCCTCCTTCACCAGGGCGTTGCCCTTGGTGGCCTCCTCGCCGATGGACAAGACACCGACGCGGGGATCGCGTATGCCGAAGCGTTCCGTAGCCAGTGCCCATCCCATCTGGGCGAACTGGACGAACATCGGGGCCGTGCAGTCGACGTTGGCGCCGGAGTCGATGAGGATGGTCGGCGTGGAGCCGGGCACCGGGATGACGGTGGCGATGGCGGGCCGGGAGACACCGGGCAAGCGCCCAATGCGTAACAAGGCGCTGGCCATGGCCGCTCCCGTGTTGCCCGCGCTCACCATGGCGCAGGCACGGCCCTCGCGCACGGCTTCGGCACAGCGCACGATGGAGGAGTCCCTTTTTACCCGGACGCCTCGGCCGGGGTCCTCGTCCATGCCGATTACCTCACTGGCGGCCAGGATGTCGACACCGGGCTGAGGCGCCAGAGTGCTCAGGTAGGCGGGGTCGCCGACCAGCAGCACGGGGATGCCCAGCTCCTGGGCCGCTTGACGCGCGCCGGTGACGACCTCGGCCGGCGCGCGGTCGCCCCCCATGGCGTCTACAGCTACGGGCAGCCCGTCAAGGATCTCAACCATCAGGGCACCAGGCCGGGGGTTAGCTTACGTCGACGGCTTGGCGGCCCTTGTACCAGCCACAGTTGGAACAGACTGTGTGAGGCACCTTGGCTTGACGGCACTGGGGGCAAACGCTGCGCGCCGGCAGGGACAGCTTCCACGCGCTCGCCCGCCGGGTGCGCGACTTGGACTTTGAGGTCTTCTTCTTGGGGACGGCCACGGGTTGGCGATCTTACACCCTCTTCGCCTACCTCCGCCGATGTCGGTGCCCCGCCCCCCGTTGGTGCGGTCAGGGGCCGCCCGGCTCCTGGGCCATACCGGCCTCCTGGGCGCGCAGGACGTCGAGGCCAGACCACCGGGGGTCCACGCGTACCGGCTCACAGTCGCAAGGAGCAACGTTGAGGTCGGCGCCACAGACGGCACAGATCCCGCGGCAGTCCTCACGGCACAGCGGGAGCAGGGGGAGGGACACGAACAGGGCGTCGAGCACCATCTCCCGCAGGTTGACGTGGTCCTCCCCCATGGCGTAGGTGCCCTCCTGCTCTCCGCCACCGCGGCGGAAAATCTCCCGCACCTCCGTCACGACCTCGCCGTCGAGGCTGCACAGGCAGCGCCGGCACTCCCCCTCCCATGTCCCCGAGACCTTCCCGGTGACGGCCACGCCCCCGTCGAACGCATCCAGGGTGACGTCGGCCTCCGCCACGCTGCCGGCGGGGGCCCGGCTGTCCACGTCGGCCACGAGATCGTCGGCCAGGACACCCCGGCGCACCAACGTGCGTGCGCCCCGGAGGTCCCGCAAGTCCCCCAGGGCTATGTCAAAAGGGTCAACAGCCACTCTTGCCATTGTGGCCCTCGGCGCTCCCCCGCCGGTGGCGCCCTCAGGTCCGGCCATCAGGTCCGGCCATCAGGTCCGGCCGTCAGGTCCGGCCGAGGACCTGCAGGGCGGTGGGCAACACGGTCAGTTCCGCCACGCACGCGCGTTCGGGGAGGCTGAGAGCGAACAGGACCGTGGCGGCAACGTCCTCGGGCTGGAGGGACTGTGCCCGCACCTCGGCGGTGGGCGGCACAGGGCGCTTTTCCATCAGCTCGGTTGCCACCACCCCGGGCAGGACCGACGTGAAACGGACGCCGTTGCCTTGCTCCTCCAACGCCGCGGCCCGCACAAAACCGACCACGCCCGCCTTCGACGCCTGATAGGCGGGCCCCGAGACGTCCGGCCACAGCGCCGACACGCTGGAAATGACGACCACCTGCCCGCGGGCCCGGCGCAGCTGGGGGAGCGCTGCCCGCACACAGGAAAAGACGCCGGTGAGGTTGGTCTCCAGCAAGTTGCGCCAACTGCTGTCGGTGAGCTGGTCCATCCTCCGTTCGGGGATGTTCGTGCCGGCACAGCAAACGAGGGCATCGAGCGGGCCCTCTCGGCCGATGAGGTCCACCAGCGTTTCCACCGCGGCGGGGTCGGTAACGTCGAGCGGGTGGACGGCCAGCAACCCCGTGGCCAGCCGACGAGCACCGAGGCGCTCCCCGGCCAGCTGCGCCCGCCGGGCTACGGCGTAGACGCGGGCGCCGGCGTCGACCAGGGCTGCCGCCGTGGCCAGGCCGATCCCGCTGGCCGCGCCGGTGACGAGCACCACCCGACCGGCGAAAGGCCGCGGCTCGACCGGCCGGGGCTCGACCGGCCGCGGGCCGACCGTGGCGGCCTCGGAGCTCATTGCGGGCCACCCGGTCCGGGTTGCAGTACCACCTTCATCAACCCGGGGGCTCCGCCGTACAGTCGGTCGAACCACCCTGCCCCTTCGGAGAGCGGTGCCACGGCGCTGATCAGCGGGCCGACGTCGACCCGGCCCGAGGCGAGCAGGTCAATGGACTCGGGGTACTCGCCCGAAGAGGCACAGCAACCGTAGAGAGCCAACTCCCGTGTGACGACCGCCTGCAAAGCGAGCTCAACCATGGGCGAGACGTTGCCGATGAGCCCGACGCGGCCTCCCTTGCGGACCGAAGCTATGGCAGTTTGAACTGCCGGGGAAACGCCCACGACCTCGATGGCCAGGTCGGCTCCGGCGCCCCCGGTACTTTCGCGGACGGCGGCGGCAACGGTCTGAGCATCGCCCGAGACCGTAACGGCGCCGAACTTTTCCGCTAGCGCCAGCCTTCCGGCATCGAGGTCGACGCCGATCACGCGGTCGCACCCGTAAGCGCGCAAGGCCTGGACGACGAGGAGCCCCACCATCCCCGTGCCCACAACGACCGCGGTTTCGCCGGGCGACACGCCCACCCTACGCACCGCGTGAACGGCGACCGAGAGGGTCTCCAGCAGAGCGGCTTGCTCGAAGCTCAGGCCGTCGGGGAGCCGGTAGAGGATACGGGCCGGTACGGCAACGTAGTCGGCGAAGGCGCCGTTACGGCGGTACTCCTCACAGGAGACCCCGAGCACCCGGCGCTCGTCGCACAGGTTGACCTGGCCCTGACGGCAGAAATGGCACCGTCCGCAGGAAACGGTCGAATCGAAGGTGACACGGTCGCCCGCCGCCCAGCCCTGCACTTCGGCGCCCACCCGGGCGACCACGCCGGCCGCCTCGTGGCCCATCACAACCGGCGGGCGGCGACGCCCGGAACTCCCGTCCATCCCGTGGACGTCACTTCCACATATCCCGCACGCCCTGACGGCGACCAGGACTTCGTCGTCGGCCGGCTCGGCGACGGGTACGTCCACATATTCGAACCGGCCCGGTCCGGTGAGGACCAGGGCCTTCATCTCTGCCAAGCTGCTCATGGGAGCAGAGGATACTCCGCCCTCAAAGACACCCCTATAGCCCGAAAAGAACCAAGGAGCGTGAGCGCGACGTGACGGCCCTCGAGGTGCGGGACGGACAACTGAACGAGATCGTCAGTGACGAGCCGGTGGTGAAGCGAGCCGGAGGTTTTGAGTTCACCGAGGGGCCCGTGTGGAGCGCCTCGGGCACGCTCGTCTTCAGCGACATCCCCGCCAGCACGCTGTACGAGTTCGACCCGGCGACTGACCGGGTCACCTGCTACCGCAAACCGAGCAACAAGGCCAACGGCAACACCTACGACCATCAGGGCCGCCTGATCACGTGCGAGCACGCCACCAGCCGGGTCGTGCGCGAGGAGGCGGACGGGTCGATCACCGTCCTCGCCTCCGAGTACGCCGGGGCCGAGCTCAACAGCCCTAACGACGTGGTCGTAGACAAGGCCGGCGGCATCTGGTTCACCGACCCGCCCTACGGGCGGATGGACATCGCCGTAGGTGTCGAGCGGTCTTTCCCCCAACCGGTGCGGGGCCTCTACCGGCTGGGCCCGGACGACGGCCCGATCACTTTGCTGGCCGACGACTTCGAATGCCCGAACGGGTTATGTTTCGCTGATGACGAGAGGACGCTGTTCGTCGACGACTCGCCCCGTATGCACATCCGTCGCTTCGAGGTCCGAGGCGACGTGCTGTCCGGCGACGAAATCCGGCTCACCGGGGGCGGGATCTGGGCTCAGCTCGAGGGCGACGGCGAAGGCGAGCCCGACGGGATGAAGGTCGACAGCGAGGGCAACGTGTTTTGTTGCGGTCCCGGTGGTGTGCACGTGTTCAGCCCCCAGGGACGGTGCCTGGGCGTGGTGCTGGTGCCCGAGGTGGTGGCGAACTTCAACTGGGGCGACGACGACCACAAAACCCTTTACATGTGCGCCACTACGGGGCTCTACAGCTGCCGGGCCCTCGTCGCCGGCTGACTGCGGGCCCGGCGGGTCCAGGCCCAACACGATCAGAGGATCGGCGCTATGTACCACTCGACTTCGACGGTGGGCTTGTCCCCGGACTTGGCCCGTAGTTGCAGACGATGAGGCGACGTCACGAAGACGATGTCGGCCCGGAACTCGTCGCTCCCCGTCCAGCCGCCGGTGACACCCACCGGCGGTAACAACCTATGGACGCCAGGCAGTTCACCTTCGGTCCACTGGCCCGGTCGGAGGTCGAAGGCGTGCTCGGCGCCGTCCATAATGAGGGTGAGCCGGGTCGCCTCACCCGCGGGCTCCACCCGGACCGCACCGAGGCCCTCGGTAAAGAGCGCCGGCTCCCCGGTCCGGGCGAAGGTTGCCCCGGGGTGGGGCGGACCGGTGCGGGCGTCGACGACAGCGGTCGACAGTGCCGCCAAACGGTCGGACAGGCGCGCCTCGGCGGCACTGTCGATGCGCGCCTGACCGGAGAGCGCCGGGAGCAGGTGCTCCCAGAAGAGGTCGAGCTGGCCCTGCGTGCCATCGACCTGGGCGGTGCAGGCGATGACGGCGTCGAAGCCGGGCAGCACGACGCAGAACTGGCCGAAGGCACCGTCGGCCCGGTACGCGTCATGGCGGCAGACCCAGAACTGGAAGCCGTACCCTTGGCACCAGTCCGCGCCCTCCTGGCGCGAGGTGTCGATCTGCTTGCTCTGAGCCTGGCCGACATAGCTCTCTGGCACCAGCTGCCGGCCTTCCCAACGACCGTTGCGGAGGTACAACTGGCCGAGCTTGGCGATAGCCTCAGTCTCTAGGTGCAGGCCTGAGTACCCGAGGTCGATACCTTCCTCGCTCTGGCTCCAATAGATCTGTTCGATGCCGAGCGGGTCGAACAGGCGGGGACGCAGGTAGTCGGTGAGGCGCTCCCCCGTCAGCTTCGTGATGATGGCCGACAGGGTGTACGTGCAGCCCTGGTTGTAGCAGAAGAGCGAGCCGGGCTCCTGTTCGGGTGGGACCGACAAGAAGGAGCGCACGATGTCCGGGCCGCCGTCCCTCAGGGCCGGCCAGGTGTCCTCGGTGTGCCCGCTGGCCATGCACAGCAGGTGGCGCACCTTCATGCCGGTCACGTACGGGGAAGCGTGCGGCGGCACCTTGTCCGGGAAGAAGCCCACCACCGGGTCATCGATCGAAAGGAGGCCCTCAGCCTGCGCGATGCCGATGGCGCTGGACGTGAAGCTCTTGGAAAGCGAGTAAAGCAGGTGGGTACGATCGGCCCGGTACGGGGCCCACCAGCCTTCGGCCACGACGTGGCCGTGGCGCACCAGCATGATCGAGTGCAGGTCCAGGCCGGCCGCCTCGACGGCGTCCAGGAAGCCCAGCACACCGGAGGGGCTCACGCCCTGGGCGGACGGGGCGGAACGGGGAAGCAGAGCAGAGGTCACCCCGTCAAGGATAATGCCGTAGCCCGAGCACACCGTTAGTATCGAACCGATCCGGACGGGCCGCTCATCGGGTGGCGCGCGCGGGGCCACAGGGAAAGGAACGATCAGATGACTATGACGTACCGCCGGCTCGGGAGATCCGGCCTGAAGGTTAGTGTGCTGTCCTTCGGCTCATGGGTGACCTTCGGCCCCCAGGTGCGGGACCACTCGGCCGTCGAGTGCCTGGGTGCCGCATACGACGGGGGGATCAATTTCTTCGACAACGCCGAGGTTTATTCCGCCGGCGAGTCGGAGGAGATCATGGGCAAAGCGATCGCCGCTCTCGGCTGGCCCCGCTACAGCTACGTTGTGTCGACCAAGCTCTTCTGGGGTACCCACGATATCCCCAACATGAAGAACACCCTCAACCGTAAGTACCTTCTCCAGGGTGCCGAAGCTTCGCTCGAGCGGCTCGGCCTCGACTTTGTGGACCTTTTGTACTGCCACCGGGCCGATCCCGAGACCCCGATAGAGGAAACGGTGTGGGCCATGTCCGACATCGTCAGCTCGGGCAAAGCTACTTACTGGGGCACATCCGAATGGTCGGCCGAAGAGATCCGCGCCGCCTGGGAGATCGCCGAACGCCATCATCTGCACAAGCCCGTGGTCGAACAGCCCCAGTACAACCTGTTCACCCGGGACCGGGTCGAGAAAGAATACGCCCGCCTTTATGAGGACATCGGCCTCGGCCTCACCACCTGGAGCCCACTGGCCTCGGGCCTTTTGACCGGGAAATACCTCAAGGGCGTGCCCCAGGGCAGCCGGGCGGCGCTACCCGGTTACGAATGGCTGCAAAAAGAAGTGACGGACAAGGACCGCAATACCAAAGTGCAGCAACTGAAAATCGTCGCCGACGAGCTCGGCGCCACCCTGGCCCAGCTCTCACTGGCCTGGTGCGCGACGAACCCCCACGTCTCTTCGGTCATAACCGGGGCCAGCCGAGTGGAGCAGGTGCGGGAAAACCTGGGTGCCCTTGAAGTCATCGAGCGCCTCAGCCCCGAAGTCCTGGAGAGGATCGACCAGGTAATGGCCGGCTGAGACGCCGGCTTGGCCTATCGGGCCGGCATTATCAGCCGAGCAGGTCCTGGTCGAAGAAACTCTCTTCGGGCGGTGCAGCCTGCTCACTATGTTCCACGCTTCCCGCGCCGCCGGCAGCGGCATTGGCCGACCTGCCGGCGTTGGTGGCCGGAAAACGGGGCCCACGGGCGGGATTGCCCGAAGAGACGCGGATGGGAGGCCTAACACCGGCCTCGTTGGTGCCGGCCTGGTTGAAACCGGCCTGGTTGAAACCGGGTGGGTTGGTGCCGGCTGGGCCGGAGCCGGTAAAGGCGGCGCCCGCACCCACGCCCGTGCTGGCACCGGGGGCGGAGGCACGGGGGGTGTGGCGGGCGGGCGACCGACGCTTGTCGGCCGCGGCGGGAGCGGCTTTGGCCCGACCGACGGTGGGCTCGAGGGCGGTCACCGACCCGGACGGGTCGTCGTCTTTGTCGGTTACGCCGGACAGCTTCTGGCGGCCCGAGGCCACCGTCTTCAGCGTCCGCTCCAGCACGATCTCGAAGTGGGCGAGCTTTTGGTCGGCATAGTCTTCGGCCTCGAGGCGCAGCCGCCGGGCCTCGTCGCGCGCCTCTTCCATCACCCGGCGCGCCTGCGCCTGGGCCTCCTTCAGGATTTCGGTGCGCTGCACGAGCCGTTGAGCCTCCGACCGGGCCGACTCCACCAGTTCCTCGGCTTGGCGCTTGGTGGCGGCCAGGTACTCCTCACGCTCTTTGAGCATCCACCGGCCCTGGCGGACCTCCTCGGGCAGGCGCTCGCTGGCCTCCCTCAAGAGCTCGAGGATCTCTTCCTTGTTGTCGAGTTTCACCGATGACGACAACGGCAGCGCCCTCGCCCCGGAGATCATTCCCGCCACCCGGTTGAGGAGGGCCTCCGTCTCAGGGAGGGGAGCTCCGCCGCCGGCTCCATTGCTCGCAGAGCTCATAGACCGAACTTCTCCTTCATTACGGTGAATACCGGTGCCGGGACCATAGCACCCACCCGGTCGGCGCCCCCGTAGCTCATGAAATCACGGAGCCACTTGGAGGCAATGAACGAATAAGCCGACGAGCACGGTACCAGGATGGTCTCCATGCCCGAGACGGCTTTGTTGATCTGCGCCTGTTGCAGTTCGGACTCCGCGTCGGACGAGACGCGGAGCCCCTTGACGATGACCTCCGCGCCTACCGATCGGGCCACGTCGACAACCAGGACAGGGCTGTCATGCCGGGTCACTTCGACATTGTCCAGATGAGACACCGAAGCCTCGATCATCGCCCGGCGCTCCTCGATAGAGAACACCGCGGGCGCTTTCTGGCGGTTCGGGCCGGGAGCTATAACAATGCGCTCGAACAGGCGGCTGGCCGTTTCGACGATCTCAAGGTGCCCATTATGGAAGGGATCGAACGACCCTGGGAACAACGCTGTCCTCATGCCTCGCCTCTATCGCGCAAACGTGCCAATGTTACGAGGGTACCCCCGTAGCGCTTGGACCGCAGCGCCAGCCAGGCCGGGGGCAACTCCGGCTCGGCGCCCGTCTCCATGAGCAAGAGCGGTGAATAACGGGCCAGCTCGCTCAACAGAGCCGCCCACTCCTGCCATGCGTAGGGAGGGTCGGCCAGCACGAGGTCGACCTCCTCCAGCGTCTCGCCGGCGTCCGCCTCGCCCCACGAATGCTCGAGGCCCCGGGCCTGGGCCCAGGTGAGAGCGTCCCCGCAGACGACCTTGGCCCTGTCGGGCCCATAACCCAACTTGGCCAGGTTGGCTCGGGCGGCGGACACGGCGCTGCGGGCCTGGTCGACGAAGGTAGCCCGGGCCGCCCCGCGCGACAGCGCCTCGATCCCGAGGGCCCCGCTACCGGCGAACAGGTCCCACACCCGGGCTCCGGCCAGGACGCCCGCACTTTCCAACATGGAGAAAGCCGCTTCCCGCACCCGGTCGCCGGTGGGCCTCGTGCCTCGCCCGGCCGGCGCGATCAGGCGCCGGCCCCCTTTTTCGCCCGCGATCACCCGCACGGCAGGTCAGCTCCGCTCCCACTACCAGCGTGGCCGGCGCCCGGACGCCTAGCTCTTGAAAAGGTACTCACGGTCCTCGTCGTCCACTAACGCCCGCACCTCCCGGGCCAGGGCCGGGTACTCGGAAAGGTCGGTCCCCTCGCCCACGATCTCGAAGGCGACCTCCCGGGCCAGGGCCACGTACTTGCGGTGCCGGCGTAGAGAAGCCAGCTTCAGGTCGTTGACCCCTTTTTGCCGCGTGCCGAGTATCGTGCCCTCGCCCCGCAGGTCGAGGTCGACCTCGGCCAGCTCGAAGCCGTCGTTCGTGCGCTCCAGCGCCGCCAGCCGCTCCGCTCCCTCGGGGGTGGCCGCCTCGCCCAGCAGGAAGCACCAGGACAGGGCGGCCCCACGGCCGACCCGTCCCCGCAGCTGGTGCAGTTGGGCGATGCCGAAACGGTCGGCGTCCTCGATGACCATGACCGTGGCGTTGGGCACGTCGATACCGACCTCGATGACGGTCGTGGCCACCAGGACTTCGACACGGCCGGCGCGGAACTCGCCCATTACCTCCTGCTTCTCCGACGCCGGGAGCTGGCCGTGCAAGAGCCCGAGGCGCAGGCCCTCCAAAGGCCCGCCGGCCAGGCGGACGAGCTCCTCGCTGGCGGAGGCCGCCTGGACCCGCTCGGACTCCTCGACCAGCGGGCAGACGACGTAGGCCTGATGGCCGGCAGCGACCTCGTCCCTCACGGTCGCCCACGCCCCTTCAACGTCGAGGGGGCCGCGCGCCCACACCGTCTTCACCGGCGTACGCCCGGGCGGCAGTTCGTCGAGGACCGTGGTGTCCAGGTCGCCGTAGACCGTCATCGCCGCCGTGCGGGGAATGGGCGTGGCCGTCATGACCAGCACGTCAGGCACGGAACCCTCGGATTTCTCCCGTAGGGCCGAACGCTGCTCGACCCCGAAACGGTGCTGCTCGTCGATGACGACCATGCCAAGCCGGGAAAAGCGCACCGCCTCAGTCAACAGCGCGTGGGTCCCCACCACCAGGTCGACGTCGCCGCTCGCCAGGCCGGCCAGCAGTTTGGCCCGGTCGGCGGCCCCGGTCCGGTTGGTGAGCAGCTCGGTGCGCAGCGCCCTGTCGCCCCACAGGGACGCCGGGCTCGGCACCGTCAGGCCCGAGAGCATGGCCGACAGTGACATGTGGTGCTGTTCGGCCAGCACCTCAGTCGGCGCCATCAGCGCCCCCTGGTACCCGCCGGCCACCGCCGTCAACAACGACCACAACGCCACCAAGGTCTTGCCGGCGCCCACGTCGCCCTGCAGGAGCCGGTGCATGGGCACGGCTTTGGCCATGTCCGCCTCGATATCGGCGATGGCCCGTTCCTGCGCCCCCGTCAGAGGGAAGGGGAGGTCGCCCCGGAAGCGCTCCATCAGCGGTGAACCGGTCCGGTGGGAAATGCCTTTGGCCTCGCGCTCGACAGCCCGCTTGCGCATCACCAGCACCAATTGCAGGCGCAGCAGTTCGTCAAAGCCCAGCCGCCGCCGGGCGGCGTTCTTGGCCCCCACCGATTCGGGCTGGTGCACCTGCCACATGGACCAGTCCCGGCTGGTAAAGCCGTACTGTTCCAGAGTCCTGGCCGGCAGCGGATCTTCGAGCCCCCCCACCCACTGGAGAGCTTCGAGGACGCAGGACGCGATCTCCATGGAGGAAATCCCGGCCTTTTCCGATTGCGGGTAAATCGGGATGACCCGGCCCTTCCATTCCCCTTCGACCACGTCCACCGACGGGTTCGCCATCTGGCGCCGGCCCCGGAAGGTAGTGACTTTTCCCGAGACGGCGACCTCCATCCCCTCGCTCAGCGACTGTGCCCGCCACGGTTGGTTGAAAAATGACAGGCTTAGATAGCTCTGGTCGTCCGAAACGTCGACGATAACCACCGGCTTGGCCCCTCGGCGAGACGGAAGGCGGTGCACGCGACGCACCACCGCCACAACGGTCGCCTCGTCGCCCTCGGTGAGCTCCGAGATGGGCACCTGGGTGGTCCGGTCCAAATAACGGCGGGGATAATGGGTTATCAGGTCGAGCACCGAGAGGATGCCCATCTCCTCCATGGCGTCGGACCGCGTCTTTTTCTGGCCCCGCTGCGGCCCCCGCACGGGGCGCTGAGCGGACCGCAAAACACTAATGGGTGCGCTGCTCAGTTCGGCCAGGCTCTTCAACGGCTCACTCGATACTGAAAAGATAAGGGTAAAGCGGCTGGCCGCCGTGATGGACCTCGGAGGTGACCCCGGGCCGGTTCTCGGAAAGCCATTCGACGATGCGGCGCGTGTCGGCCGGGTGCGACCCCTCGCCCTCGATAATCGTCACTATCTCGTAATCCTTGTCCTCGGCCACGAGCAGGCCGAGCAGGGCTATGGCGGCGTCTGCCGGTCCACCCGAGGCGGGCGTCACCACCTTTATCCCCTGGCGCGACAACCCCAGCCAGTCGCCCTCTTTGACGGGCCCGGCACCGGTGACCGCCGGCCGCGAGGCTTGGGCCACCTCGCCGGCCACCACCCGCGAGGCGGCCGTCGCCATGTTGTCGGCATTGGTGTCGACGTCGGCCTCGGGGTCGTAAGCGAGCAGGGCGGCAAAACCCTCGGGTACCCCGGGCGTCGGCACCACCCGGACCTTTTTTTGCGAGCAGGCGGCGGCCTGCTCCGCAACCGGCACGACGTTGACATTGTTGGGCAGGACGATCACCTGCTCGGCGGGTACGGCGGCGATCGCGTCCAGTATCTCCGCCGTCGACGGGTTGGCGGACTGGCCGCCCGACACCAGCCGGCGGGCGCCCAGGGAACGGAGTATGCGTTTGACCCCATCGCCGGCGCAGACCGCTACCACCGCGCAGTTGACCGGCTCTTCCGGCGCTTCAAGTTGGCCGCCCGACGCCTCCGCGTCGCGCACCCAGCGCTCTTCTTCCACCTGGTCGCGCAGGTCGGTCACCCTTATCCGGCGGGGCCGGCCGATCTCGATGGCCGCCTCAATGGCCTCGCCGACGTCGTCGGTGTGGATGTGGCAGTTGTACAGGCCGTCGCCCCCCACGATCACGATCGAGCCCCCGCAGCCCTCCCAGACGGAGCGGAACGCGGGTACCGACTCGTCCGGCGCCTCCAGGAAGAACATCACCTCGTAACGCAGCTCGCCCGCGCCCCCGTCCCCCGCCACGCCGTGGCCGGTCGAGCTGTAGAGCCCTGGCCTCCAGCCCTCTTCAGCCGGCCCAGGCCGTGCCGAGCTCATAGCCTCCGCCCCGGCCGGTGCCGGGGGCGCCTCGATCTCCCGGCCGGCCAGGACGTGAAGGAAGCTGTCGAAAAGCAGCAGCAGCCCGGCCCCGCCAGCGTCCACCACCCCGGCCGCCCGCAACGCGGGCAGTTGCTGCGTGGTCCCCTCGAGCGCCCGGGCAGCGGCCTCACGGGCGCCCTCGAGCACTTCGACAAGCACGTTGGCGCCACCATGGCCGGCTTCCCCAGAGGCCTGCCCGGCTTCCAGAGCGGCTGGTCCGGCAGCCCTGGCGGCGGCCCTGGCGACCGTAAGGATGGTCCCTTCCACCGGGTTGCTGACGGCGGCGTAGGCGCTGTCACTGGCCCGGGAGAAAGCCTCGGCCACATCGACCGGCCCGATGGTCTCCACCGAGCCGAACGCCCCGGCCAGGCCGCGCAGGATCTGGGACAGGATGACACCGGAGTTGCCGCGGGCACCCATGAGAGAGCCATGGCTGAGACAGAGCGCCAAGCTCTCCATGTCGAGCGGGCCGCCGAGGGCGTCGATCTCCTTCTGGACCGCTTCCAGCGTCAAGGCCATGTTGGTCCCGGTGTCGCCGTCGGGCACCGGGTAGACGTTGAGGCGGTTGAGGGCGGCCCGGTGCGTTACCAGCGCGTCGCGGTAGGTGCGGACGACGCAGGCCAGGTCGACGGCCGTCAGGCGCTCAGGTGCCGTGAGATTGTCTGCTACTCCCATGGGGGCGGCCCTTGTCTGTGCGGTAGTTCCTGGTGGTGCCTCGGTACGACGACCGGGGCAACGACCGGAGCAGCGACCGTAGTCAGGGTACCCGCTAGGTACAAGCGCGCCGAGGATGGTATCCTTACCCTCCCATGGCAGCGGTTTGTGAAGTTTGTGGCAAGCACTCGTCCGTCGGCATGAGCGTCAGCCACTCGCACCGGCGGACCAAGAGGCGTTGGTACCCCAACATCCAGCGAGTGCGGGCGATCGTGAGTGGGAGCCCGCGCCGTCTCAGCGTCTGCACTTCCTGCATCCGGGCAGGCAAGGTCACCAAACCAGCCAGGTAGTCCCTCACCGGCCAGGCCCCGACGGGCGGTCCGCACCGCATCGCACCGGCCCCATTCGACCGGCGCGTCGGACCGTTGTTGTTAGGGGCGTCTTAGGGAGTTCGCCTCGAGCAAGGACATGACGTCCTCGCTGCGGAAGCGCAGGTGGCCTCCCACCGTGCGTAGGCAGGCCAACTTTCCCGAAGCGGCCCAGTTGATGACGGTGCGTTCGGTGACATCGAACAGTGCGGCCACTTCGTGGCTGCGCAGGAGCGAATGCCCGTCGGCCGTCGGCTTGGTGCTGGTCGGAGAGTGGTCGGCAACACCCGGAGGTCCGGGGAGGCTGTCCGTGGCCCGGTGGGCAGACAGCGCACCGCTTACCAGACGCCCGATGGCGACCATGGCCGCCCGTTCCCGCCGGGAAAGCTCCCGGGGCTCGGTGTCGAGCACGGAGAATATCGCATTGACTTCTCCGCTTGGACCGAGCAAGGGGATGGCGAGCAGCCAGCGGATGCCCAGGTTGGACCGGGCGAGCCGGCTGTGAGCCAAGGCCGGGTTGCTGCCCGGGTCTGTGACCTCGACTGGCTCACGCCGCCCGGCGATTATGGAGAAGAGCTCAGGGTCCTCCAGAGCCTCACGCTCGGCTCCGAACGACAGTGTGCTCCAGCCTTCTCCCCGCATCACGGTGAGGAGGGCGAGCGGGCATCGCGAAGCGGTGGAGCCGACCAGAAGAAGGTCGGCGAAGGCTTGACCAGCCTGGCTGACACCGTTGCTCTCGTCGCGCCGGCCGCCGGGCCGAGGCGCTACTGTTTGGGTCCCAGGACCACCTAAATTAAGAACGCCTGGAAGAGGCCGGCGGGCCACCGGGACCGGAGAGCGCGTGAGCGTCGTCTCGGCCCCCCGCTCCAGACGCGAGTTGGCCTGCAACACGGTAGGGGTTGCTTCACGCACGATCCCGGTCTCCTCCTTGTTCCCGGGCAGTTCCCGAAGACTGCTCACAGCAAACGTCGGTCAGTCGATGGGGCCTCTTGAGGTAAGGACGGAGAAACCGGAAGAACGTTACGCATTCTTGGGCACTAAGGCCCTACTTCGCAAGCTCGAGTTTAGCCCCCCGGACAGGCAGACCATCCTCGCGAGGGGGTGGTGCGGGCGGGCGCTAGAAGGTGTGTTCCCAGCCTCTGACCTGCACCGGCGCACCGGCGAGAAAGTGCCGGGACGGATCCTCCACGCACCCGCCGATAAGCCATGGGCCGGGCAGACCGGCGGCCGCGAAGGCCTTGCGGACCGGCTCGGCGCGGGCTGGCCCCAATGTGAACACGAGCACATAGTCGTCCCCGCCGGCCAGGGCTTCCTCCCCGGTGGCACCAGCGGCGACGGGCACCTCTTCCAGCTCGAAGCCGACACCTGACTGGTCCGTCAACTGCGCCACATCGGCCAGCAGGCCATCGGAGACGTCGATCATGGCGGTGGCCCCCGCCCGGCGGGCCACGGTGCCTGCCGCGAGTGCCGGCCGGGGCCGGGCATGGGCAGCCATCAGGGCCTTCTCCTCCTCGTCAGGCTGACCGGGCCCGTTGGGCTGCTCGTTACGTTGGTCGGGCAAGCCACGCTCTCTCAGCACCCGCAGGCCGGCGGCGGAGGCACCCAGTGGACCGGTGACCCAGATGGCGTCGCCGGGGCGGGCGCCCCGGCGCAGGACGGGCGGGCCGTCCACGGTCCCCGTCACAGCCACCGTCACCACGATCTGGCGCCCCGCGCTCAGGTCCCCGCCCACCACCGGGCAGCGGTACTCGTTCGCCGCGGCAACGACGCCCTCGTAGAGGCGCTCGAGGTCATCGGGCCCGAGACCGACCACGCTCACCACGGCCTGCGCCGGCGTGCCGCCCATGGCGGCGATATCGCTCAGGTTGACGGCCATGGCCTTCCAGCCGAGGTCGCTCAGGGTCGTGAGCGAAAGGTCGGCGTCGAGGTCCCCCACCACGGTGTCGGTGGCCAACAGGAGCAAGGGCCCGGCGGGGCAAGCCCTTACGACGGCGGCGTCGTCGCCGAACCAGACCTCACCCTCGGGCGCGCCGGGCAGCAGCTGGCGCAGGCGGGCCAACGCCTCGTGCTCTCCCGGACGGGGGCTTTCGCCGGCATCACCAGCCATCGCTGGCGCCCGACTTTACTCGCCGGTCCTGCCCTACATCCTCGACAGCAGCTCGGCTTTCTTGGCGGCGAACTCCCGCCGGCTGATGACGCCCCGCCGGCGCAGGTCGTCGAGCTGGCTGAGCTGGTCGGCCACGGTCTGCTGCCCGCCGGCCACCGGCGCACCGCCGCCGCCCATGTCCGCTCCCGCCGGCGGGACCACTCCGGGGCCCGGGGGCACGCCCGCGGACGAGTCGGCGGCTTGCCAGGCACTGCCGCGCATAGCCCGGCGCTCGTTGAGCAGGCGATAGATCTCGTTCTGGATAACGACGGGGCGGGGCAGGTCGGGAAAGACCTCTTGGCTGTCGCGGCCCGGCGACTCGAGCAGGATGTCGCCGCACCGCAGCAGCCGGTCCGTCAATGACTGGCTGCAAGAAATGTCAGTCAAGCTGTCGAGGCGGATCTCTCGGCTCGTGCGCCGCAGGACGCCCTTGCGCAGCACCAGCCGTTCGCTGGTCACGGCGAAAGAGGTCGTGGCCCAGCGGGCATAGCGGGCGGCCAACCAGAGCACGCAGACGACGAGAAGCCCGGCCAGCGCCAGCTCGGCCCACTGAGGGACGTCCTCGACCAGGGCGGCCACCGCTCCGGCCAGGACGATTATCAACGCGAAGGCGGGGCCGGCCAGGTACTTCCAGTGCGGCCGTACATCGACGGCCAGTTGCTCACCGGGGTTCAGGAGCTTGGTCGGATAGCCCATCAGGCCATTTCCATGCTGGGGGTCGGTGGCACTATCCGAGCTTGTTGGCTATAGACGCGGCCGAGCGCAGAGCGGACCCGTCGGCGCCCATCGACCCCCACTGAACGCTGGGCAAACGTCTCGCCTCACCGATCATGTCGGCCAACAAGGTGGAGAAACCGACGGCCGCGTCACCTGACCAAAGGTACTTCGCCAGCGAGCCGGGGATCGTGTTGACCTCGTTGACCCACCATTTCCCGCCGTCTTCGACCAGGAAATCGATGCGCCAGACACCTCGCACGCCGGCCAGGGCAGCCACCGTCATGGCGGCGTCCCGCAACTCCTTTTCGAGGCCCGGCTCGAGCTTCGCCGGGAGCTCCCTGGGGGCGCTGACCATCCCCTCCCCACCCAGGTACTTGTCCGAGTAGGACAGGATCGGGCCGGCGCCGGCGGGCCGCAGGGGCCGGTCGAAAAGCGAGAGCGCCATCACCGGGTAGCCACGCACCGACACGTTGACGTCGTACGCCTCGGCCCGGAAAGGTTCGGCCACCACCCCCCGGACAGTGTGGGGACCGCCGAGCTCGGCATACCTGACAACATCGGCCCAGTCCTCGATGACTTCGATGCCGATGGAGGAACCACCGAAACGAGGCTTGACGATATAGGTGCCATCCCCGCTGTCCCAACCAGGCGCTTCGCTCCCCGGGAGCACGAGCCTGCGGGGGAGCGCCGGCAACCCGGCCGCTTGCACGACGGCCCCGAAGGCGAGCTTGTCCATGCACAGGGTCGCCGCGGCCGCCGCCGGGCCGGTGTAGGCCACGCCTGCCAGGTCCAATGCCGCCTGGAGGGTACCGTCCTCACCTGGGCCGCCGTGGCAGCAGTTGACCAGGACGTCGAAATCCATCCGGCGCTCTTTCGCCCCGAGGACACCGGGCTTGGACGTGAAGAACCCCCCACCGGGCTGGGCCACCAGACGCAGTTCGCGGGCCCCTTTGGGGGCGCCGTCCAGGAACGCCGACGCCTCCAGCGTGGGCTCGACGGCCACAAACCTTTCTCCCTTGGTCCAGTAGACCGCCTGCACGTCGGCCCGGCCCGCCGTGACGAGGGCCCGGGCGGCCTGGAGGCCGGTCAGGATGCTCACGTCGTGCTCGGGCGACGGCCCACCAAAAATAACTGCTACCGTCCCGGCCCCCGATGGGGCGTCCGCTGCGCTCACCTTTCCAAGGGTAGTTGGCTCCCGGGTGGCGATCGGGACTAGGGGTAATGGTCAGGGAGGTCGTTCTCGTACAGGACGGCGTCGACCGCGCCGAGCTCGGCGGACACCCAACCGACGGCCGCTTTGCGGTCCCGGGCGCGCCGGACGGGCACTCCGGCGGCCTTGGCCCCCGCCATCAGGGACTGGGCGTTGGTCCGGCCAACCACGACGAGCTCGGTGGCCACGGCCCCGGCCCCGGCGGCGAAATTGGCGTTTTCCCTCCCCTGCAGGCGACCGAGCTCGACCATGCCCGGGGTAACGACGACCCTCTTGCCCCCCGGGGTGCCGATCACGCCGAGGAGCGCCAGGGCCGCCCGGGCGCCGGCAGGATTGGCATTGTAGGTGTCGTCGATGATCCGGGCCCCGTTCGCCCCCTGCTGAGCGCTGCGGCGATTGGGGGCCCCGGGCAGAGAGGCCAGGCGCGCCGCCACCGTGACCGTCGGCACCCCGAGGCAAAGCGCGGTCGCCACCGCACAAGCGACGTTCCCGGGCTCCACCTCCGGACCGGCCGTCACCACCAGGTCCATCTGGGCTCCGAAGTGAGCCGCTCGCACCCGCAGCCCGCCGGCTTCGGCGATAACGCTGACGTCCGCACGAGGCCCCTGAGACGAGCACCGCCATACCGTCTTTCCTTCTTCTTCGACCTTCTGGGCCAGCTGGGCCAGGAGCGGGTAGTCGACGTTCAAGATGGCCACTGACGCCTGGTCCAGGATTTCGGCCTTGGCTTCGGCGATCCGCTCGAGGCTGCGCATGCGCTCGAGGTGCACCGGCCCGATAGCGGTGATCACCGCCACTTCGGGCTTGACCCATGCGCACATGGCGGATATTTCGCCGACGCCGTAGGTCCCCATTTCGGCCACGAACACCTGGGTGCCCGTGGCCAGGTGCTCGTTTACGGACCGGGCCAACCCGACCGTGTTGTTGAAGCTGGCCGGCGTGGCGACCACCGAGAAGCTCCCGGCTATGAGGTGGGCCACATAGCCTTTGGTCGTCGTCTTGCCATAGGAGCCGGTGATGGCTACGACCCGGGGGGCGACGGCCCCCAGGCGCTGGCGGGCCCTGTCGACGTAGGGCTGCAGCAGGCGCGCTTCGACCGGCTCGACCGCCACCAGCGCCGCGTCTACCAGCACGGGCGCACCCATGGCGAAGATGACAACGGCACTGAAGGCGGCGTGCAGGCCGGCCACGGCGGCTCCGCCCACGACGACGGCGGCCACTAGGCCGCTGGTCCCGGCCAGGCGGCGCAGCCTCGGTGTCCAGGCCAGGCGCGACGTCGTGCCTTTTAGCTTGAGACCTACGGGCCCCACGGCGGCCACCACTACGGCGGCGAAGCCTGCCGGTGGGTACCACAGCGAGGCTACGGCTCCTGCTGCGCCGGCCACGGCCAGGGCACGGTTGACGCCTGACGCCAGCCACCAGCGCCGGGCGAAACGCACCGTCATCCCGGCCAGGTAATGCTCCCGTTGGGCCACCCGGAGCCAGCGCACACATCCCAGGGCCAGGGCTACGACGCCTAGCCCGAGACCGAGGCCGTTCACGAACATCGTGCTCATGGCCCCGGCCGCGGTTGGTGGCGGACCAGGGCGGCCCGCACTTCGGCGGCCACCGGCGGTGTCATGAGGTGGCCGGCCCCAGGGACCACGGTGATGCGGACAGACGCCGTGGTCTCGGGCACTATGGCGGGCGGCACTTCCAGAGCGGACTGGCAACCGGCCCGGGACGTGACGGTATCGTGCTCGCCCCATATAAGTTCGAGCGACCGCCCGGCACTGGCCCAGGAGCGGACCGCAGGCATGTACGCGGCCCGTGCCGTCTCGGACACGGACTTGACCAGCACACCCCGCATGGTCTGGCTCGCTCGCCGGTAGTCCTCCGACCCGTACTTCCGGCGCAGTCGCTCCATCTGAGCCTCGGGGACAAGCCCGGCCCGGTGCAATGCGCGCCCGGCGCGGTAGGCGAGCGGAGGCCGTCCGGGCCCGCTCCCAGGCGGTGGCGCCAGCGGGGCGCCCACGAGGACCAGGGCGCCGACACGCCCCGTCCCGCCGTAGGCCCCGATCTCCCCGACTAGGCGGACGGCGACCCGGGCGCCGAAACTGTGCCCGACCACGACTACGGGGCCGGGCCTCAAGTCGTCGAGCACCGGCGCCACCCATTGCGCGTACTCCGCCGTGGACCACGGCTCCGGCGGCTCAGGGGCCACGCCGTGACCCGGCAGGTCGAGCGCCACGGCGTCCAGGCCGGCGAGCACCGGGTCGAAGTCATGATGGTCGCGGGCCCAGCCGTGCAGTGCCAGTAACCACGGCTCGCCGGTCCCATAACGGGAACCCCACAAGCGCCCACGGGCAAACGTGCTGAGCGCCATAAGTTCAGGCGCAAAGACTACTCCCCTTGCACCTCGTCGCCTTGCACCTCGTCGTCGCCGCCTTGCACCTCGGCATAGTTGACAACTCCCCGTCGTAAACGGCGGGGATCCTGGGGCTCAGGCGGCCTCAGTCCCCGCAGGGACCAAGGTCTTACGGCCGTCGACGCCCTGACCTACCCGTACGGATTTGTCCCACCGGTCCGGGTTCAGGTTCCGTGCCGCGTTGCGGTCCCGGTCTTCGACCAGGCCGCATCCGTCGCACCAGAAGGTCCGCTCGGCCAACCCGAGGCGGTGCTTGGCTTTCGCACCACACCCGGAGCAGGTTTGTGTCGTGTAGCGGGGGTCGAGCCTCACTACCTCGTGGCCGACTTTGCGGGCCTGCCAGGCGAGGACGCTGAGAAAGTCGCCCCATCCGGCATCGCTGATCGCTCGGGACAGGCGCCGGTTGCGCACCATGTTCTTGATGCGCAGGTCCTCGACGCCGATGCGGTCGAGCCGCCTGGCCAGTTTGCAGGCTTGTTTGTGCTGCCAGTCCTTGCGCTGGCTGGCGGTATGGGCGGCCACCTTCGCTGTAGCTGTCTTCGCCTTGGCCCGGTTGTGCGACCCTTTGACCTTGCGGGACAAGTTGCGCTGGGACCGGGCCAGCGCCTTGGCCGCCTGGCGAGCGAACCGTGGGTTGGGTATGTCCGCGTCGGCGAACTCGGTAGTGGCGAACCTGGCCAAGCCCACATCAAGCCCGGTGGTGGCCCCGGTAGCGCCGAGGTCTTCAGGTCCGATCCGCACGACAAAGCTGGCCCACCAACGCCCGGCGGCGTCCCGATAGACCGTTACCGACTTCGGCACCGAAGGCAACGCCCTGGACCAGACGACCCGCAGAGGGGTACGCCCACCTTTGACTGCGCCACAAAGCCGGTCCCCCCGGAGCGAGAAGCCATTGACGTTCCACGACGCCGTGGAGTGCGAGCCCTTCTTCTTGAACCGAGGGCGCCGGCCAGGGTGCTCCTTGTCGTAGAAAGCCCGGACGGCTTTGTCGAGGTCACGCTGTACCTGCTGCTGTGGGGTCACGGGCACTGCTGCCAGCCACTCGTACCGCCCACGCCAGTCGGTCAGCTCGGCCGCCATCGATACATACCCGAGCGGCACCTGCTCATAGCGCCACAGGTCGGACCAGCGGCCAAGCGAGGTGTTCCACACGAACCGGCAGGAGTCGAAGACCTCTTGGAGCGCTCGCTGCTGGGCAGGGCTGACCTGCAGCCTGTACGTGTACCTCGCCTCCATCCCCCCAGTATACTTGGTCTGTGCCCAACGACAACGACATACGCCATGGCCGGCACTGCGTATTCGTCCTCCACGTCCACTTGGTCTTTGTCACCAAGTACCGCGCGCCGGTGTTCAACGACGAGCACCTGCGCCACCTCGGGACGGTCTTCGGGGAAGTCTGCGCCGACTTCGGCGCTGAGCTGGCCGAGTTCAACGGGGACACCGACCACGTCCACCTTGTCGTCAACTACCCGCCCAAGGTCTCCGTGTCGCACCTCGTCAACAGCCTCAAGGGCGTCTCGGCCCGAGTTATGCGCCGCGACCACCCCGAGCTTGGCCGGCGCTTCTGGCATGGCCACCTATGGTCCCCGTCCTACTTCGCCGGCTCCGTTGGAGGTGCCCCGTTGAGCGTTCTTTCCCAGTACATCGAGGACCAGCAACGACCCGAAGCTGTCGCTCCGGTGCCTATCCCTCCCCGGCCTAAGGTCCGGGGTCTCTCGGCAAAGATCTGATGAGGCCATTGCGCGGTTCCGGTCACCGGCCCCTTGTAGGGTGAACTACATGATTGTGACTCTGGACAGCGACCTCACCCCGTCGCAGCACCAGGCCGTCACGACCCCGGCGGCCACGGTCTGCGTCCTGGCCTCGGCCGGGGCGGGCAAGACCCGCGTCCTGACGCGAAGGGTCGGTTACCGGGTGGCCTCCGGCACCGCCACCGCCGAGCACACGCTGGCCATCACCTTCACCCGCAAGGCGGCCGGTGAGCTGCACGACCGGCTAGCCACGCTGGGCTTGGCCGCCCCTGTGACGGGCGGGACCTTCCACTCCCTGGCCCGGGGCCAGCTGCGGCGCTGGTGGGCGGACCGGGGGGCGCCGGAACCGGCGTTGCTCACCCGCAAAGGGCGCTTGTTGGGCGAACTAGTCGCTGGGAGGCCCGGCCTTCAGGACGCGAGCATCGCCGACCTAGCCAGCCAGTTGGAGTGGGCCAAAGCCCGCTTGGTGGCGCCGGGTTCGTTCGCGGTGGCCGCCAGTGAGGCCGGCCGGGAGCTCCCGGCCGACGCTGAGGCCATCGGCGCCCTGTTCGCCCGTTACGAAGACGAGAAGCGCAGACGCCGGCTAGTCGACTTCGACGACCTCCTGGCTCGCTACGCCGACGCCCTCGAGACCGACGGGCGCTTCGCCGCCGCCCAGAGGTGGCGCTGGCAGCACGTCTTCGTGGACGAGCTCCAAGACGTCAACCCCCTCCAGTGCCGGTTGCTGCTCGCGCTGCTCGGTGACAACGAAGACCTGTTCGTGGTGGGCGACCCCAACCAGGCCATCTACGGTTGGAACGGCGCCGACCCGGGGTTCCTGGCCGACTTCCCGCGTCGATGGCCAAATGCCGAAGTGGTCCGCCTGGACGACAACCACCGTTCCAGCCCGCAGGTGGTGGCAGCCGCGGCGGCGGTCCTCGGTCGCCAGGCCGGCCCCACCGCCGTGCGTTCCAGCCGGCCTGACGGTCCCCTACCTAACCTGCGCTCTTTCCCGTCCGAGGACGCCGAGGCGGCGGGCGTCGCCTCCGAACTTCGCCAGGCACGTTCGCAGGGCTTGGCCTGGGAGAGCATGGCCGTGCTGGCCAGGACCAATGCTCAGCTGAGCGTGGTCTCTGCTGCCCTCAGCCGTGCCGGTGTCCCCTTCCGGGCCATGGCGAACCTGGAAGAAGAAGAGCTCCGCCCCGAGGACGGGGCCCGCCAAGAGCAACAGGCGACCGGTGCCGTCACCCTTTCCAGCTTCCACCGGGCCAAGGGCCTCCAGTGGGCCGCGGTTTGGGTATGCGGGCTCGAAGCCGGCCTCGTGCCCATCGCCTATGCCACCAACTCGGCGGCTCTGGCCGAGGAACGACGGCTCCTTTACGTGGCCCTTACCCGAGCCGAGACCGAGCTTCACTGCTCGTGGGCCAGGCAGAGACGGGCGGGCAACGGTGCCGCCCTGCGACGGGCCCCGAGCCCTTGGTTGGCCGGCCTGGCGCCGCACTGCGCCGGCACCCAGGCCACCGAGGAGGCCTTGGGCCAGCCCCCGTCGCCACGACCTGGAGGAGCCGTTCTCGACTTCCTCTCTTCGGCCCGCCGCCGCTTGTCCGACTCCGCCGACGCCCGGGTGCCCGTCGGCGGACCTACGGTCGACCCGGCCTGTGCCGCCATAGCCGAGCGCTTGCGGGAGTGGCGGCGGCGCCTGGCCCGGGCCTCGGGGGTGCCGCCCCACGTCCTGTTGCACGATGCCACCGTCCAGGCCATCGCCGCCCGCCGGCCCGCCACCGCCGAGGAGCTTTTGGCTGTACCGGGGCTCGGACCGGTGAAAGTAGCTCGCTACGGCCCGGCCATCCTGGAGGTCGTTGCCGCCGCCTAACGGTCCTCGCGCCCCGTTTTTCGGCCCTCGCCGGCACTCTCGTAGACGTCCACGCCGCTAGTCGGTACAATGGACCAGACATGTCTGAGTGGTACTCGATCGAGGTGTTCGACGGCGCCTCCTCAGCGGCCTTGTGGGCCGACTTGCACGGTGACACCTTGCTGGAGTCAGCCCTACTGTCGGGGGCCAAGGACTGGTCCTGGCACGGCCACAGCTGGGGCGTCGTGCTCGAACTGGCATTTGCGGACGTGAAGGCGTGGGAGGCGTGGCGGGCACTGGCGCATGTACAGGCGGCCCTGGACGGCGTCCCCGATCCCGTCAGCGGCCTGATCGTCTACCGCGGACGCGGTGGGAGCAGCGGAGCCCCGCGGCCCCGCCGGCCCCTGCCCATGGTTGGCAGCGGTGCCGCGGCCCTGCCCTTGCCCTGGCAGTGGGACAACGAGGGCTTCTCCGTCCTCCCCTCACGGCCGAGGGGCCTGCTGGCTGCCATGGGTGGACCGGGCCTGGGCAATGGCTCCCGGTTGCTGTCGCGCTCCTAACGCCTCTCCGGCTCCAGCTCCACCCCCCGCACCACCGACAGCGGAGGTAGGTCGCGACCGGGCCGCGGTGCCATCGACGTCGAGGGCGACCAGGAACCAGGTACCCGAGGTTCAGATGTTGATGTCCACGAAAAGCGGGGCGTGGTCCGAAGGTAGTTTCCCCTTCCGGGCATTGCGGTCGACCAGCGACCACGTCACCTTGTCCGCCAAAGGCCGGCTGACCAATGCCAGGTCTATCCGCATGCCCCGGTGCTCGTGGAAGTCACCGGCCCGGTAGTCCCAATAGGTGTACAGCCGGTCGTCCTGCCATCGGGACCTGAAGGCGTCCACCAGTCCCCAGTCCTCGAGGTGGGCCAGGGCGGCGCGTTCCTCGGGCGTCACGTGGGTCGAGCCCACGAACGCCGCCGGGCCCCAAACGTCTTTGTCTTCCGGCGCGATATTGAAATCGCCGCACACGGCCACCTGCTCCTCGGGGGAGGTCAGGACATCCAGGTGCCGCTCCAGACGGGCCAGCCACGAGAGCTTGTAGACGTAGTGGTCCGAACCCACGCTCCGCCCGTTGGGCACGTACACGCTGGAGACGTGCACCGCGCCGCAGCGGGCGGAGATCAGCCTCGTGTCAGGGTCGGGGTCGGCACCGTCGGCAAAACCCATGACGGGGCTCTCGAGGCCGACACGGGAGAGAATGGCCACGCCGTTCCACTGGCCCGAGCCATGGTGCACCGAGTCGTAACCGAGGGCGGAAAAGGCCATATGCGGGAAGGCGGCATCGCCCAACTTGGTCTCCTGCAGGCACAGGACGTCCGGCCCGGCGTACGACACCCACTCCAGCGCCCGCTCCATGCGGACCTTCAGAGAATTTACGTTCCAGGTGGCGATGCGCACGCTCAGCTCCGGTGGGCCGATTTGGCCGGGCCGTTCACGCCGGTCCCGAAGGCGGCATCACGACGACCCGGAAGAGCTCGGCGAGACGCCCGTCCGCCAGGCCGGCGCCGGCGGCACTGGCCGTAGCCCAGCTCCGGAGCCGCTCCTCCAGGTCGGCCCCATCGCCGATCTGGCTTTCGTGCCGGCGCAGGGCACTGACCTTGCGGTCGAACACGTCGGTGATGTCCACGGCCCGGTTGGGCTGGGGCGCCGCCATCAGCCACATTTCCTTGACGGCGTAGGGCTCCAGCCCCTCTTCCAGGAGCTCAGGGTGGGCAAAGGGGTTTCGGGCGTCAGGGTACGCGGCGCACGCCGCCGCTTCTCCCGCGGCCAGGTGATCAGGGTGGCTGGCGCCGATGCGATCCCAGTTCCGGTCCGGGCTCTGGCACACCAACCGGTCGGGCCGGAAACTGCGCACGGCCCGGCTCACGTCCCTTCTCAAGTCCAGGGTCGGGGCCAAACGACCGTCCGGGTAACCGAGAAAAGTAATATTGCTCACCCCGAGCTCGGCGCCGGCGGCGCGTTGCTCCTGTTGGCGGATGCGGGACATGTCCGCCCGGGAGACCGACCGGTCCGAGCCGCCGGCGTCGCCGTCGGTGGCGATGCAGTAGGCAACCTCGATGCCGGCTTTGACCCAGGTCGCCACCGACCCCCCGGCCCCGAAGTCCACGTCGTCAGGATGGGCCGTCACGACCAAGATGCGCTTGACGGTGCTGGTCTCGTCAAGAGCAAGTACGGGATTGTTATTGGTATCAGTTATCTGACAACACTACCCAACGGTCCCGTCCCAACGCTCACAGCCGACCGGCGCCAAGCAGAGGTACAGACCGCGTCGCAGTGGGGCACTAACGGACGACGACACGGTGCTCGCTCTTCTTGCCGCCGAGAAGAGCGATCGTCAAGTTGCCCGTCAGCTCCTCCAGCTTGCCACCGCCCGAGCGCAGTAGGGTGCGCCCGGCGCCCGAGACAGATAGCGAAAGATGCCCGGCCCGCCCGCCGTTCAGCGCGAAATCCCCTTTTGCGAAGAGCACATTTCGCTTGGCCCCGGCCCGGCCCACGGCCACGCTGAGCCTGGCCGTCCCCGTGCACCTGGTCCCGGCCGCGCAGGACACGCCGACCTGAATGCTGGAGCCCTTTAACGACCCCTGCGCCCCCACCGTGCCCAGCCTGGGGACGCCAGCCACGACAAAGGCGGGGTCGCTGGTGAACATGACGGTGGCTCCGCCATTGGTGGTGGCCGTCCCGACCGCCCGTATGCCCGTCGACGTGAGCGCGTAGATGGTGTCGCCCGCCTTGATGGCAGGGTCCGTGATCGTCATCGTGATGGGTTTAGAAGCCACCGGGGACGTCCCGTCCGGCGTCACCCAGGAAACGGCGAAAGATGTGAGGTAGGACTGGCCGGCGGGGACCTCGCTCTTCAGGGCGCTGGCGTCCTTCACGGCGGCAATGCTGACTGTCGTCCCGGCCGGGAGCGCCCCCACCGGCACCGAAAGGTTGGCACTGGCAGCACCGGCTGTGTCCACCAGCTTCGCCAGGCCCGTCGTCACCATGGCCGTGACCGGCGCGGCGTAGGCCCCCTGGGGCGCCCCGGGGGGCAGTACCGGGAGCCTCAGCACGGTGGTCGTCGTTTGGGCAACAGTGGTCGTGCTGGTGCTCGGGACCGTCGAGGTGGTCGTCGTCGGGCTCACCACCGGGAACCCCACCCCCCCACCACCGCCACTACTACCCGGGCAGCTCCCGGCGGGGACGGTGGTCGAAGTCGTCGTGGTCGAGGTGGTCGAAGTGGTCGTGCTAGAGGACGTGGTCGTCGAGGTCGTCGAGGTCGTCGAGGTCGTCGAGGTCGTCGAGGTCGTCGTGGTGGAGGACGTGGTCGTGGAGGACGTGGTCGTGGAGGACGTGGTCGTGGAGGACGTGGTCGTGGAGGACGTGGGGGAAGACGTGGTCGTCGTGGTGGAGCTCGTCGTGGGGCTGGGCCCTGTGAGCGCCAGCGCCAGCTGTTGAGGATTGCTGGCCAGGGGCTGTTGGGACGAGTCGGTCGCTGTCACGGCGACGGTCGCGTCGAAGGGGGCCGATGGGGTGCCGCTGATGACCCCCGTTGCCGCGTCGAGCGACAACGAGGTGGGCAGCCCGACGGCCGTCCATGTGTACGGCCCGGTACCGCCGGAGGCCTGCAGGGTGGCGGAGTAGGGGGAGGAGACCGAGCCCGCCGGCAGCGACGTCGTAGTGACGTAAGGGGCCACCAGGCACGCCGCCAGGCCCAGGGTGCCGTTGATGCCGGTGACGGTCTGGCCCGCTTGCACGGAGAGCGAGCCGTAGGTCTCGGACTTGTAGTCGCTCGGCTGGCCGTCGTCACAGGTCGGGTCGAAAACGACGCGGTAGGTCTGGGCCGGTAGGTCGGTGAGCTGATAGGTGCCGTTGGCATCGGTGAGCACCCCACCGATCTGGTTGCCGCCGGCGTCGTAGGCGAACACACATATCCCCGCACTACTGGTGGCGCCAGTGGCGACCACGGTGCCTTCGATGGTGCTGCCTTGCTGCAAGGTCGCATCTACCGTCTGGGTGGCCTCGCCCGTCACCTCGATCACGTTGGCGGCATAGGCGTCGGGGGCGCCGTTGTAAAACTGCGACGCGTACGTATTGATGGCACGGCACGTCGGGTCGAACTGCACGAGGTACCCGCCCGAGGGCAACTGCACCGAATAGCTACCGTTCGCCGCCGTCGTCGTGGCGCCGACTTCATAGCCGTCAACGGAGTCGTAGGCGATCACGCACACACCCTGGAGCGGCGCGCTCTGGCTGCCGACGACGACGCCGGAAATAGTCCCTGCCAGTTGCAGATTGGCGTCGATGCCGCCCACGCTGCCGCCCGCCGGCACGGTCACCCACGTCACTGCAGAGATGTCGCGGACGTCATTGTAATACTGAGTGGCATAGGTGCTGGTCTGCGTGCCTTTGCAGGTCGGGTCGAACAGAACGCTGTACTGCCCGGCGGCCATGTCCGGGATCTCATAGGTGCCGTTGGTCGCCGTCGTGGCGTCGTAAACATCGGGGACGCCTTCGGCCGCGGCGTAGACGCAGACGGCCGGTGTAATAGTCCCCGCATTACCAGCCTCGCTGACAACGCCCGACAACGAGCCATCGGTGGACGAAGCGCTCGCCGCCGGCACTGGGCCGCCCGGTACGTTGTCAGCCACCAGGACGAGCCCCACCAGGCCCGCCGCCACCAAGGCGGCCAGGGCTGCTCGAGCTCCCAGGCCGCTCGTGCGCCTAAGCAATTTAGGAGACCTCATTCCTTTCGGGCACCTTTCATACAGGCCGGCCCCCAACCGCAACACGTCCATGTCCCACGACGCCGCCGCCAATTAAAACCGGTGCTCGTCCGAGGAAGCCACACTGTGAACGCCAAGCTAGCGGCTGGCCTAGTGACCTGCGCGGATGGACAAAGAAAGCCACTCGCTGCACTTTTGTCACCGCGAAAAGAGTTGAGGGAGGCCGACCTTTCGCCGGCCGACCAAAGGCGGCGAAGCTTGGCGCCGCCTCCGATTTGGCCCGAACAGACCTATTCGACGGTCCAGGTGGTGCCCGAGCGCAGCAGGGCGGCCAGGTCCCCGGGCCCCTTGCGGGCCGCGGCGGCCACTAGTTGGTCCTGGGCCAGCGAGCCGTAGTCAGGGCGGTCGACGGCCCTCAACACCCCGATGGGCGTCGGTGAATAGGGCCCGGTGGCGAGGCGGGAAAGGGCAAAAGCCAAGCTGGGGTCGGGACGTGACTCGTCATGGACCAAGATGCGCTCCTCGCCCACCTCGGCGACGTCGACGATGACCGCGCTCCCGTTTTCGGCGATGATCACGCCCTTTTCGCCGTCGGGCCCGAAGCGGACGGGCTTGCCGTGCTCGAGGGGGACGAGCATCGATGCCCGGTTGTCCTTGGCGGTGATGGTCTCGAAGGCACCGTCGTTGAAAACGTTGCAGTTCTGGTAAACCTCGACCAGGGCGGCGCCTTTGTGCTCATAAGCCCGGCGGAATACCTCCATCATGTGCTTACGGTCCAAGTCGTGGGTCCGGGCCACGAACGACGCCTCGGCGCCCAGTGCCAACGACACCGGGTTGTAGGGATAATCGAGCGAGCCGAACGGAGTGGACTTGGTGACCTTGCCCGCTTCCGACGTCGGGGAGTACTGGCCCTTGGTCAGCCCGTAAATCTGGTTATTGAACAGGATAATTGTGATGTTGACGTTGCGGCGCAAGGCGTGCAGGAGGTGGTTGCCACCTATCGACAGGGCGTCACCGTCGCCCGTTATCACCCACACGTGCAGGTCTGGCCGGACCACGGCCAAACCGGTGGCCAGGGCGGGAGCGCGGCCGTGTATCGAATGGATGCCGTAAGTGTTCATGTAATAGGGGAACCGGCTCGAACAGCCGATCCCGGAAACGAACACCGTGTCCTCCCGTTTGGCACCGAGCTCCGGCATGAGCAACTGCACGGCCGTCAGGATGGAATAGTCCCCACATCCCGGGCACCAACGCACTTCCTGGTCGCTGGACCAGTCCTTCCGGGTGGTGACGGGAACGGCCAGGTCAGTCATTTTTGCTCCTCGGAGTGGCCATTGTTTTGCCGGCGGCCCGCACCGTGGTGCAGGGCGTCCAATTGAGAAATTATGGCGAGCTCGATGTCCACCCGCCGGAAAGGAAGACCGTTGACCTTGTTGAGGCCCTGAGCGTCCACCAGGAAATCCGACCGCACTATTTTCCTGAGCTGTCCCAGGTTGACTTCGGGCACGAGCACGCTCTCATAGGCCTTCACGATCTGGCCCAGGTTGGCCGGGAAAGGGTTGAGGTGGCGCAACTGGGCGTGCGCCACGCGCCGGCCGGACCCACGCACGGCCCGGGCCGCGGCCTGGATGGCCCCGTAGGTCGAGCCCCATCCGAGCACCAGGAGCTCGGCACCGCCCAGGCCGTCGGGGTCGTCGAGCTCGACGGGAGGGATATCGCCTGCTATCCCGGCCACCTTTTGTGCCCGCAGCCGGACCATCAGCTCATGGTTCACGGGGTCGTAGGAGACGTTGCCGCTACCGTCGGCCTTTTCCAGGCCGCCGATGCGGTGCATGAGGCCGGGCGTACCCGGCAGCGCCCAAGGCCGGGCCAATGTCTCTGGGTCCCGTAAGTAGGGCCAGAACACCGCCGACCCGTCCGCCATGACCTTGTTCGGCTCAGTGGCGAAATTGAGCTCAGCCGACAGGTCCGCCAACTGCTCCACGTCCGGGATCGGCCAGGGCTCGGCCCCATTGGCCAGGTAGCCGTCGGACAGCAGTATGACCGGGGTCCGGTACTTGAGGGCGATGCGGACAGCTTCGATCGCCATGTAAAAACAGTCGCCGGGCGTGATGGCCGCCACGACGGGCAGCGGCGCCTCCCCGTGGCGTCCGTAGACGGCCTGGAGAAGGTCGCCCTGCTCGGTCTTGGTGGGCAGCCCCGTCGAGGGCCCGCCCCGTTGCACGTCGATGACGAGCAGGGGGAGCTCGAGGGAGATGGCCAAGCCGAGAGCCTCGGTTTTCAGGTCGAGCCCGGGCCCGCTGGTGGTCGTGACCCCCAGGGACCCGGCGTACGAGGCGCCCAGGGCGGCGCTGACACCGGCGATCTCGTCCTCGGCCTGGAATGTGCGGATACCGAAGTTTTTGTGCTTGGACAGCTCGTGCAGGATGTCCGAAGCCGGCGTGATCGGGTAACTGCCGAGGAACACAGGCAGCTTGGCCAGGTGCCCGGCAGCCACTATCCCCCATGCCAGCGCGGTGTTACCCGAAATGTTGGTGTAGGTACCGGCCGGCAACTTGGCCGGCTTCACCTCGTACTGGGACTGGAAAATCTCGGCGGTCTCGCCAAAGTTCCACCCCGCCTTGAAGGCGAGGGAATTGGCCTCCCGCACCATTGCCCTGTCGTCGCCGGCGAAGCGCTTGTTTATCCAGTCCAGCGTGGGTTCGGGCGGGCGGCTGTACATCCAGCTGACCAGGCCTAGAGCGAAAAAATTTTTCGACCGCTCGGCGTCCCTGGCCTTGGTGCCGCTCGGCTTTACCGCCTCCAGGGTGAGCGAGGTCATCGGCACCTCGTACACGTTGAACGCGTCCATGCTGCGGTCGGAGCGAGGGTCCGTGAGATAACCGGCCTTTTGCAGGGCGCGGTCGTCAAAGGCGTCGCTGTTGAGCAATAGCAAGGCCCCAGGCTGGAGGTCCACGATGTGGGCCTTGAGGGCGGCGGGGTTCATGGCGACGAGGACGTCGGGATGGTCCCCGGGAGTGAAGATGTCGTGGTCCGATATGTGGATCTGGAACGCCGACACCCCGGCGACCGTACCGGCCGGCGCCCGTATTTCAGCCGGGAAGTCGGGCAACGTAGCCAGGTCGTTGCCGAAAAGACCGGAACTGGCCGTGAAACGGTCGCCCACGAGCTGCATCCCATCACCCGAGTCACCGGCGAACCGGATGACGACCCGGTCCAAGGTGGTCAGCGGGTGCCCTTTAGTAACTACGTCAGCCAAAGCCCTGTCCCCTCGTCGTCAGTCCGGGTGACAGTTTACCCGTACCTGCCGGTCCCGACCGGAAGGTACGAAAAGGGCCCGGCCGGCCCCGGGAGGGGGCCGGGCCTCTGGCTGACGGCGGCGCTGATGGCCGTCGGTCTTGGCTCTGCTAAGCGGTGCCGGTGCCGCTAGGCGGCGCTGCTAAGCGATAGTGATGGCGGTGTCGGCGTAGACGTCCTGTACGGCGTTGATCATGGCCACGCCTTCGCTCATAGGACGCTGGAAGGCCTTACGGCCCATGATGAGCCCGGATCCCCCGGCCCGCTTGTTGATGATGGCGGTCCGCACGGCCTGAGCCATGTCGCCGGCGCCCGAGGACGCCCCACCGCTGTTGATCAGCGGTATGCGGCCCATGTAGTTGTTGACGACCTGCCAGCGGGCGAGGTCGATCGGGTTATCGGTCGTGTAGTCGCTGTAGACGAGCTTGGACGTGGGGCCGAAGCCGATGGCCGGGAACCCGCCGTTGTTGTCGGGCAGCTTCTGCTTGATGATGTCGGCGTGAATGGTGACGCCGAGGTGGTTGGCCTGGCCCGTCAGGTCGGCGGAGGCCTCGTAGTTGACGCCGTCCTTCTTGAAGGCGCTGTTGCGGACATAGCACCACAAGACGGTGAACATGCCCAGTTGGTGGGCCTCTTCGAAGGCCTCGGAGACTTCCTGCATCTCGCGGCGCGATTCCTCAGCGCCCCAGTAGACGGTGGCGCCGACACCGACGGCTCCGAGGTCGAACGCCTGCTGCACGGAGCCGAACATCACCTGGTCGTACTCCTGGGGGTAGGTCAGCAGCTCATTGTGGTTGACCTTGGCGATGAACGGGATCTTGTGGGCATAACGGCGGGCCACCGCGCCGAGCACCCCAAGGGTGGTGGCGACGGCGTTGCAACCGGCGTCCACGGCCAGCTCGACGATGTTCTTCGGGTCGAAATAGATCGGGTTGGGCGAGAAGCTCGCCGCCGCCGTGTGCTCGATGCCCTGGTCGACGGGCAGGATCGAGATGTACCCGGTGCCGCCCAGGCGGCCCGTGTTGAGGAGCACACCGAGGTTGCGGAGCACGGGCACGGTCCGGTCCGTCAGGGAAAAAACCCTGTCGATGAAGTCCGGGCCGGGCAGGACAAGGTCCTCACGCGGTATCCCCTTGCACTCGTAGGAGAGCAGAGGCTCAGTTTCGTCACCGAGTAGCTGATGAAGGTCCATTCGAGATCGCTCCTAACTTGCTAGTACTGGTGAGAGACCAGAAGGGCGGCGCCCCTGCCAGAGCGCGAACCGACGAGGCTCGACGGCAGCGGGCTCGTGCGAACCATTCTAGCGGCAAGCCGCCCCCGGCCGTACAGGGCCAAAAGTCACTGATTGGGCTGGTCGGAGGGTGGAACGGGCGCTGGGGCAGGGTCATTGGCCAAGTCATTGGCTAGCCTCGGTCAGGTGGGCGCAACCTCAACCTCTCCCTCTTTGTCGGCGCGTCCCAGGCCCCCGGTCCGACTGGTCGCCACGGACCTCGACGGCACTCTGTTGCGGCCCGACGGGACCGTGAGCCAGCGCACCGTCGACGCCGTACAGGCGGCACAGCAGGCCGGCCTCCACGTCATCCCCATCACCGGCCGGCCGCCCCGGGTCACCTGGGACGTCGCCAAACAGGCCGGCCTGGGCCCGCTCGGGGTGTGCTGCAACGGTGCCGTGGTCGTCGACCTGCCCACGACGCAGGTGCTCGAACTCGAGACCGTGGCCGCGGAGGTGGCAACTCGGCTGGTCAAGCTGTTGCGCAAGCGGGTGCCCGGTGTCAGGTTCGCCCTTGAGGAGATGGAGGCCTTCACCCACGAAGTCGGGTTCATGGAACCCGACTGGTACTGGGACGAGGTGACAAAGCAGGTCGACGACATACTCCAGGCCGTCAGCCCCCTCTGCATCAAGGTGATCGTGCGCCGTCCCGGTTGGCCCGCCGGGACGCTGCTGGCCGAACTGCGCCGAGAGGTGGCCGAAAAAGGGCACGTGACTTCGTCGGGGCTGGACTGGGTCGAGATAGGCGCGCCGGGGATTTCCAAGGCGTACGCCCTGGAGCGGATATGTGCTCGTATGGGGATCGGTGTGGGCGAGGTCCTGGCTATCGGCGACAACCACAACGACCTCACCGTGCTGGGCTGGGCCGGCTGGGCCGCCGCCCCGGCCAACGCCATCCCCGAAGTGCTGGCCGCCGTCGACCAGGTCGTCCCGTCCAACGAGGACGATGGGGTCGCCCAACTGCTGGAGGGCCTGACGGCCGAGGCGGTGGCACGGGGGGCGTAGAGGGTAGGGCGGCCACGCCCGCGGTTACAACCGGTCCTTACAACCCGCCCCCGCTCTTCATGGTCGCCGCTCCAAGCGGACGGCGCCGACCGGGCCCGGGCCCAAGTCTCGGGCCGGGCGTGACCGGGCGTCCTCGACCGCGGTGGCGATGACGCCCCCGGCGCAGGCCAAGGCGGTGAGGACCTCCTCCTCCAGCGTCAGCGGCCAGACCTGGTCGGCCACCAGCTCGGTGCGGCTCTGGGTAGCACCACCGCTGCGAAAGAACCTGCGCCTGACCCTTCCGACGGCCAGCAGCCCCTGGCCCGTCGTCCACTCCGGGACCTGCGCCGGCGCATCGAAGATCGCCACCGGTACTGTCTCCAGGACTTGGTCCGCGGTGCGCACCTGGAGGTCGAAGTAGGCGAACATAAGGCCGCTCGGAAGGGCCCGGACCTGGGCCGGTTTGGCCAAGTTGCCCATTGCAATTGCCATATTGAGCACGTTTTTCGCTCCCGCTTTTCTCGGGTGCCGGCCCTGTCCGGGCCGGACCGCACCGCGCCGACTGAGGGTCGGCAAGGGACCAGGGGCGCCGTAGCGCCGAGTGTCCACCCGAAGGAGCAAGGTGGCTCTGGACGAGAAGCTAACAGGAGGCTGGGACGGTTAAGGGGCTGTAGGCGGCGCAGCCAGCGCCACCTGGCGCCTCGGTGGCCGGGTGGCCAGGTGGCCAGGTGGTCGTCAGCCCAGAGCGACGAGGCGCTGCTTCACGTCGTAGGCGTCGGGGTCCACGGCGGCGATCTGGATGAAGATGTCGCGCGCCCGGGGCAGTTCGCCCGCCCTCTCGTACAGATCGGCCAGCGCGTACCACTGCCTCAGGTGGAGGGGCTTGGGCCGTGTGCGCCGCAGCGTGGACTCCAACAACTTGACCGCGCCCCGCAAGTCGCCCTGGTCGGCCAGGCACCCGGCGGCGACCAGCCGGCCCTCGGCCACCACTTCGGGGCTCGGGGAGGCCTGGCGGAGCTCGGACCAGGTGGCCTCGGCCTCCACGTAGCGGTGCATGGCCCTGTAGCAGTCGGCGATAACGGGGAACTGGTCGTAGCTGCCGGACATCTCGTGGTGCTCCTGGAGCTCCCGCAACGCCAGCGGCCATCGGGCCAGGCGATAGAGGGTCAAGCCAAGCAGTTCCTTGACAGCGGCAGAGCCCGGCGCCTGGGTCGACAATTTGCGCAGCATCCTCAGGGCGTCCTGGTAACGGTCGGCCGAGTACACCCTCGCCGCGTCCGCCAGCTTGGCCGTGACCCGCCCAGCCTCGGCGACCTCGTCAGCCGAACGGCCCACGGTACGGCCGGTCACCACCTGGCGGGCGGGCCCAACCTTCCGGCCGGCCTTGGTGGCCCCGGCACTGCCCCGCCCGGACGCGCGTGAGGGACGCTCCCACGGCGGTCCGGAGGCGACCGGCGGCTTGACGGCCGGACCAGGGCCGTCCCCCGACCCGATCAGAGCGTTGCCGGCGCTGACAGCGCGCGCTCGGGCCTGCTCCCCGGCCCACGGCGTGCGCTCGGGCCGAAAATCCTTGGCCAACGCCGGTCGGACGGGCCTAGCCCCGGGCTGTTGCCGGCCGGCTTCAGTCCAGATCTCCGATGCCGACGGGCCCTCCTCCAGATCCCAGGCGCCATGGCGGGTGACGCTCCCCCACCCGGCCGGCAACGCCCGGCGGGGCCTGGGCGACCACGCCCTGGGCTGCTCCCGGTCCGGCCAGGCGCCACTGCGGTCCGGTCGGGCGCCGCTGCGGTCCGGTCGGGCGGTTCGCCCCCGATCGCGGTCTCCATAACTCTGGCTGCCGGCACCACCGACGGCCCGGTCACCGCGCCCGGCAACCCAAGGGCGGTCGGCGGGGCGGGGACTGCGGTCG